>ERZ791914.2-NODE-2-length-287874-cov-7.323954_pt1 | contig 287874 bp, 234 predicted proteins | sample MGYA00510140_ERZ791914 | MGnify/ENA primary metagenome ERZ791914 (study PRJEB30046, sample SAMN00792079) | human gut metagenome | study: EMG produced TPA metagenomics assembly of the A metagenome-wide association study of gut microbiota in type 2... | reverse complement strand
AGGAAATCCGTGGGACAGAGAATACCGGAAAAAGAAATCGCTAACTTCAAGTTTGCAGGGAAGGTGGCTATCATGGAGATGAAGAGAAATGGATGAGAGGAAAGCGTATTGGCTTGAACAGCCATATATGCCGCAGATGAAAAATATTGCGGTGGCTCCTGTTATTCTGGAAGATGGAAGACTGTCCTTCTGTGTTCCAGGGGATGATGGTCCTCCGTGGTCCGGGGTGTGGAACCTGACTGGAAAGGTTGTTTTGGACGGGGATGATTATTTTGAGTTCCAGTGTGATGATGAAGTGATGCACAGACGGGGTGGAACATATAAATTTCATGCTTTGGATGTTGATACATTCAGCAGGGAAACGTGTCAGTGGATATCACAGGGAAAAGAGATTGCAGACTGCTGTAAAACAACAGAAGAACTGCATGAATGGTACCTGAAACATTGGACTTATAACAGATAGAATGATTATATTTACGAAGGCATCGGTCACCTGGTTGGCTGGTGCTTTTTTCGTGGGGAAATGGAAGTGGCGGGATGTATCCGGTATCGGATGGGTTTCTGAGAGCTGTGAAGAGCAATACAAGAAAATATTACTGGACGGGTACGATCGTTACCAGAGGCGGAATGACGTATGAGTTCGGGGCGAAGGGGATTGTGAAGGGTTCCGGGTATATTTCCAGGCAGTGCTGTGGAAGCACGGAAATTGAACTGGGGACGGTGTATGCGGCGGAGATGGGGATCACGCTTCTGAGTGACATTGACAGGTATACGCTGGAGGATGCTCAGGTGACGCTGGTGTTTCATCTGGTGCTGGCGGATGATTCGGTGGAAGATGTGCCGATGGGAGTTTTTGAGGTCAGTGAGGCGAACCGTCTGGCGAAGTGCCTGGAACTGAAAGCGTATGATTTTATGCTGTGGTTTGATAAGAGTTTCAACGGGTTTGAGACTGTGGGGACTGCTTATGATTTTATTGCTTTGTGCTGTAAGCGGTGTAAAGTGGAGTTTGCGAATAAGAGGGCGGAGATTGATGCCATGCCGAATGGCGGGGTGACGCTTTCTGTTTATACTGAAAATGATATTGAGATCTGCCGGGACGTGCTGTTTTATGTGGCACAGGTTCTGGGAGGTTTCTTTATTATCAACAGGGAGGGAAAGCTGGAACTGAGAAAGTACGGGAAGGATCCTGTGATGAAGGTGAAGCAGAGACACCGGTTTTCTTCCAGCTTTTCGGATTTTATTACCAGATACACGGCAGTGAGTTCCACCAACAAGCAGACGCAGATTGCAGAGTATTATGCTCTGGATCCGGATAATGGGCTGACCATGAACCTGGGTGTGAACCCGCTTCTGCAGTTTGGGTTAAAGGAGACCAGGGAGATGCTGTGCAGGAATATCCTGGCAGATCTGTCTGTGATCCGGTATGTGCCGTTTGATTCGGATACCATCGGGAACCCTGCCTTGGATCCAGGGGATGTGCTGACATTTACGGGAGGACAGGCGGATGAGGGACAGATCACCTGTATCACTTCCATCAGACAGAAAATCGGGGGAAAGCAGAGCCTGAAATGTGTGGGGAAGAACCCGAGGCTGGATCAGGCGAAGTCAAGGAATGACAAAAATATTTCGGGACTGCTGAACCAGATTGAAGACAACGCGAAGACTGGGAAGATCGGGATTCATACGTTTACCAATGCTTCCGCGCATGAGATCGGGCAGACCAGGGTGAAGTTGCTCAGTATCCAGTTTGCTTCTTCTGAGGAAAACCACATGCAGTTTTTTGCGCAGGTTGTTGTGGATGTGGATGCGGATCCGGTGGAACGGTCTGCAGAGGCTTCTGGGACTGTGGTGATTCCATTTCCGGGCGGAAGCGGCAGTGGAACTGGAAGTGGTACGGGTGGTTCTGATGGAACCGGGGAGACATCGGATGCAGGAAGTTCTGAAAATGATGCGGCAGGGAATGAAGTTGGAAATACTTCTGGGAATGAGAATACAGGGAGTACGGATGATGTCGCTGGTGGCTCGGATTCCGGATCCGGAACCGGGAGTGGTTCGGAGGTTTCTGTGGATGTGAGCCTGCCGGTGAAGTGGTAGGAGGACGGACAGGCGGTCTGCCATGTGGTCTTTGAATTTAACAATGAGGAGATTGTGGAGCATTGTCCGGTGGAGACCTGGCATTCCGGGAAACATATTTTGTCGCTGTATTATCCCATTGAGAAGATCGTTGCCAATTATACGAATACATTCAATGTGTATCTCTGGATGGAGTATGGCAGCGGTACGGTTGATGTGGGAGACTGCATTGCTTCTGTCAGCGGACAGGCAATGGCGGCTGGGGAAGCCTGGGACGGAAAGCTTGAGGTGGAGGATTATACCACGAGATTTGCCATTGGCGGAGGACTGGATGTGAATGGTTTCCGGGAATCGCTGTCCATGCAGATGAAGGAGACGGTGAACAGAGGATTTGAAGTGTATTTTGCTGAGAGAGCGGGAATCAGCGGTTTCTGCAGGCCGGTAGAAATGGAGGGTGTGTGATGAAGTTGAAAGGTGAAATGGTCATTGAACTGACCGATACGAATGCGGGTGCGGTGGAGACAGTTCAGGAGACGAACATGATCACGGAGGCAGTGAATAATATTCTGGGGCTGAATCCCATGGGGATTTATCTGAAAGCCAGCGGGGAGTATGACAATTCTGTTTTGTGGAACGGGACGCTGCTTCCCATCTGCCCGAACATGATCGGCGGGATCCTGCTGTTTCCGGCAGTGCTGGAAGAAAAGGCGGATCATATTTACGAGCAGGGGAAGAACCTGCTTACGGCAGTTCTCAGAAATGGGAGCTGCTTTTTTCATGGGAGGAGGATTCTGGCATGAAGGAATTTTGGAACTTTATTCAGATGGTTTTTATGGCTGTAGGCGGATGGCTGGGTTGGTTTATGGGAGGCTGTGACGGGCTTCTGTATGCACTGGTCGCTTTTGTGGTGATTGATTACCTGACCGGGGTGATGTGTGCTTTTGCGGACCATACGCTTTCCAGTGAAGTGGGCTTCCGGGGGATCTGCAGGAAGGTGCTGATCTTTCTGCTGGTGGGAATGGCAAATATTCTGGATGTGGCTGTGATCGGGAACGGATCCGTGCTGAGGACAGCGGTGATCTTTTTCTATATTTCCAATGAGGGTGTGAGTCTGCTGGAGAATGCAGGGCATCTGGGGCTGCCGATTCCGCAGAAGGTGAAAGAGGTGCTGGAACAGCTGCATGACAGAAGTGAAAAGGGGGATGAGGAATGAGGATTGCAAGGGAAAAGTTTATTGCGGACATTGCGGGATATGTGAAAAAGTATGCCGGGCAGTATGGAATCCTGTGCCATTCTGCGGTGATCTCACAGGCGGTTCTGGACTCCGGATGGGGCGAGAGCCGGCTGACCAGTCAGTACTATAACTATTTTGGACTGAAATGTGGCACAAGATGGACTGGCAGGTCTGTAAATATGCGTACACAGGAAGAATACAGGGAAGGGACGCTGACTTCCATCCGTGATAATTTCCGGGTGTTTGATTCCATGGAAGAGGGCGTAAAGGGGTATTTTGAGTTTATCCAGCTGGAACGGTACCGGAACCTGAGGGGGATCCGCAGGAGTATCTGGAAACCATCCGTGCCGACGGGTATGCCACTTCTTTTTCCTATGTGGAAGACTGCATGAAGGTGATCCGTCAGTATGAACTGACAAGATTTGATGAAGGGGGATGTGAGGCTATGGCAAAGACTGCTGAGAGTGTTCTGGATGTGATGAGGGGATGGCTGGGATTCAGTGAGGCCAATGGAAAGTTTAGGGAGATTATTGACTTGTATAATAGTGTGAAGCCGCTTCCCAGAGGATATGCGGTGCAGCATTCGGATGAATGGTGTGATACCTGTGTGTCTGCTGCAGGGATCAGGGCAGGATGCAGTGAGCTGATCGGCAGGGAGTGCGGCGTGGAGGAACACGTGAAGATCTTCAGGGAGATGGGGATCTGGATCGAAGACGGAACCATTATGCCGGAGCCAGGTTATGTGATTGTGTATAACTGGGACAAGGCCACACAGCCGAATGACGGGTACAGTGACCATATCGGTTTTGTGGAGGAGGTTTCCGGTGGGAATGATTACTGCTATTGAAGGTAACCGGGGTGAAAAGGTTGACAGAAGGGTGATCCCCCTGGGATGGGGATATATCCGCGGATATGCGGCTCCGCAGTATGAGAAGGCTGTGAAAGGAACCGGCGGGAATCCTGGTACAGGAAAGAAAAGTGTGGAAGCTGTGGCGAAGGAAGTGATTGCCGGAAAGTGGGGGAACGGCGAGGACAGAAAGAAGAGACTGCAGGCTGCAGGGTATGATTATCCGGCAGTGCAGGCGAAGGTGAATGAGCTGGTGAAAAGTAAAGTGTATGGAAGCAGGAATGAACGCACATCTTGCAAAGCCGTTGGATGATGAAAAAATTAAGCAGACCATAAGCGAAGAGTTGAGAAGGTCAAATGCCTGTCATGAATGATTATGAGACAGCCGCAGCAATCAGGAGCCTTCCAGATGCATGGGAAAAGCGGACAGGAAACATAGAGAGAGAGGATTTTGTTATGACAGAAATGAAATATATATTTCCGAAGCAACTGCAGTCTGTGGCTGCGTTGGCTTTTATAGCCGTGCTGATCGCTCTGCTTCTTATCCTGACTGTAATGGTACATATGAGGAACAGAAAACTGAAACGTATGCTGGAAGAACAGATGGCAGAACGACGGCTTTTGGACAAAATATGTTCAGACTTTACTGCTGTCTATTATGTCGAATTAAATAGCGGTTTCTTTGAGATGCTGCATATAAACGACGGAACCAATGCAAAAAAAATGAATCTGAAACAGTGTGATAATTTCAATTATGCTGCTGACCAATATGCGGTCCAGTATCTGTATGGGAAAGAAAGACAGGAATTTAAGGAGTGGATTTCGACGGGGCATCTGAAGGAACAGCTTTCCAGGAAGGAGCGCATTACCTATCATTACAGAAGCAAACCGAATCCGAATCAGCATGAATTTTTTGAGGCACAGGCAGTCAAAATATACCAGGATGAGAAACATTTTTTCGCACTGGTGGGTTTCCGGCATATCGATGATATTATGGAAAAAGAAACTACCATCCAGAATCAATTAAAGCAGGCACTGGACGAGACACGGCTGAGTAATGAAATAATTTCGGCAATTGCCAAGAGTTACTGTTCTATCTACAGGATTGATGTTCAGAAAGATTTTTTTGAAGAGGTATCAAATGACAGTGAAATACACAAACTGACAGGAAACAGAGGATGTGCATCGGAGAAACTGTATCAGCTTTGTGATACCATGGTTGCACCGAAATACCATCCGCTGATACGTCCATTTCTGGATGTTTCTACACTTTCAGCCAGATTGAAGACGGAAGAATGTATTTCTACAGAATACAGGATGTGTGATGGCAGCTGGCACAGGATGCTTTTTACTGTAAAAAAACGGGATCAGTCTGGAAATGTTACCCATGTTTTATGTACAGTCCGTAGTATCAGCGATTCCAAAAGACGTGAAGAGGATCTTAACTTTGCAGCGGAAGCAGCAAAGCGGGAAGCCGAAATGAAAACAAGGTTTCTGGCAACTATGAGTCATGATATCCGCACACCACTGAACGGTATTATCGGTATGGTAAATATGGGAAATCAGTACGCAGATGATCTGCAGATGCAGCAGAAGATCAGAGAAAAGGCAATGGAAGCCCTGAAATATCTGGTGTCTCTGGTAAATGATGTGCTGGATATGAATAAACTACAGAGCGGAGAGTTGAAGGACCAGCAGATTTTGTTTGATCTGACAATGGTACTGCGTGAACTGAACCAGATTTATGATGAGCGGGCTGCAAAGAAAGGCATCCGGTATGAGGTTGACTGGAAAAATAGTACATACAGCCACAGCGCTCTGATTGGAAATCCGGTATATCTTGGCAGGATCCTGTCGAATGTCATGGACAATGCCATAAAATTCAGTCAGGCGGGCAGTGTGATTACGGTCTGGGTTAAGGAAGAAACTCTGGATGATGGCAGAGCATTTTTTACGTTCTACTGTAAAGACCAGGGTGTGGGTATGAGTGAAGATTTTATTGCACATGCTTTTGATATGTTCTCTCAGGAAAGCAAGACAAGCAGATCCAGGTATGAAGGCACCGGACTGGGGCTTGCAATTACGAAACAGCTTGTGGACAGGATGGATGGAAGTATTGAACTGAAGAGCGAAGTTGGTGTTGGTACTACAGTTATTGTAAAAATACCGTTCAAAATTGACACACAGGATAAAAACAGTAATTTATCAGATAAGCCAGTAAGCCTTGATGATTATTCAGTGGAAGGCATACGGGCATTGGTTGTGGAAGACAATGAGCTGAACATGGAGATTGCCAGATGTATACTGGAAGACAGCGGTATGGAAGTTACATGTGCAGTAGACGGGCAGGAAGCAGTTGAAATTTTTAAGAAATCTGCACCGGATTATTTCGGGGTAATTTATATGGATATTATGATGCCGAGGATGAATGGACTGGATGCGGCAAGGACAATCAGGGAAATGAAAAGAAGGGATGCCAGGAGGGTTCCGATCATTGCAATGTCCGCCAATTCCTTTGCAGAAGACATTATCAACAGCCGGATGGCAGGAATGAATGTCCATCTTGCAAAACCGCTTGATGCAGAAAAAATGATTGTTGCTTTAAAAAAATGCATGGCAGATAATAGCAATGTAAAACTGCACGAAGATTTGTAGGAATAAAAAGACAGAGCGTATAGAGCTGCTATATGGTCTGTTTTTTTATTCCTTTGAAGAAGCTTGGGACAGGTACAGCAAATTAAAATGGTAAAAACATGCTCATATCCGGAGCATTATTTTTGCAGAGAAAATACCATCTTTATAGGTAAAGTCACAGATACCGCCGTTTTTGTCGGTAATGTGGCGTACGGATTCGATTCCTATGCCGTTTCCGGAACGTTTGGAGGATTGGAAAATATTGTTTTCTTGCCGTATTTTACCATCGAAAGTATTCTCCACATGAATCAGAAGCAGATGATTATGGTGGGGATAAACCTCCACATTAATCTTCCTGCGGGCCTGATCTGTTTTCACACTTGCCTGGATGGCATTTTCCAACAGATTGGAAAATACAAGGCACAGATTAATCTCATCTTTTAAAGTGTGGGGATATTCTTTTAAAGAGAATCTGTTAGCCGGAACCAGTAAGGAGGGCACATCGAGGAATATCAGAAGCTATGAAGAAGCTATGAAACAGCTGACAGATACTATCCGCGAAAGACTGGCGTATCTGGATAAAGAACTGGGAGGAAATTGAAAATGAAAAAAGTACTGGTGATTTTTGGAACAAGACCGGAAGCAATTAAAATGTGCCCTCTTGTTCTGGAAATGAAAAAAAGTGAAAAACTGGAAACGCTGGTGTGTGTCACAGGACAGCACAGGGAAATGCTGAAGCAGGTTCTCGATATTTTTAAAGTGGTCCCGGATTATGATATGGCGATCATGAAAAAAGGGCAGGATCTTACGGATGTGACAACGGCTATTCTTACAGGAATGAGGGAGATCCTGAAAAAGGAAAAACCGGATATTGTGCTGGTCCATGGAGATACATCTACTGCATTTGCCGCATCTCTGGCTGCATTTTACCAGCAGATCCCGGTAGGACATGTGGAAGCGGGACTTCGTACTTATAATATGAAATCTCCCTATCCGGAAGAATTTAACAGGCAGGCCATTGGACTTACTGCCAGCCTGCATTTTGCGCCCACTCAGAAAGCAGCGAATGCACTGCTGAAAGAGGGTAAGGATCCAGAGCGGATCTTTATCACAGGAAATACAGGAATTGATGCTTTGCACTATACGGTGCGAAGTGATTTTTATCATCCGGAAACAGAATGGGCAAAAGGCAGCAGACTGATTGCTGTAACAGCACACAGAAGGGAGAATCTGGGAGAGCCCATGCGTGATATGTTCCGGGCTATACGCAGGATCGTGGAAGAATTTACAGATGTGAAGGTTATTTATCCTGTACATTTGAATCCGCAGGTCAGGAAGATCGCAGATGAGGAATTTGGTGGATGCGAGAGAATACACCTGATCGAACCACTGGATGTGGTGGAATTCCATAACCTGATGAAAGCCAGTTATCTGATCATGACAGACAGCGGCGGAATTCAGGAAGAAGCTCCTGCACTGGGAAAACCGGTACTGGTCATGCGGGATACAACAGAGCGTCCGGAAGGTGTGGAAGCAGGAACCTTAAAGCTTGTAGGCACGAAGATGGAGGATATTTACAGAGAATGCAGGCGGCTTCTTACAGAGCCGGAGACATACAGAAAAATGAGTGAGGCTAGAAATCCTTATGGTGATGGGACTGCAAGTATCAAAATCAGAAAAATCCTGGAGGATATAGATGCATAAGCATAAACAGAGCCAATGCAAAAGAAAAGTGAAACATCGAAAGAACGTGATGGGACTTATTATATTTTGCATAACTGTGTGCATTGTGTTTATGTTTGCTTATTATCAGAACCTGAGAAAAGAAATATCTGTCCGGCAGGAATGGCTGGAAACCGTCCTGACCAGAGAAAAAAAGTGGATCCTTGAGAATCAGGGCCCTGAAGGCGAAATCTATATGAATGGAAGTAAAGCCGGAGATGTTAATCCATACTTTGCATGTATGGCTGCACTGGGGCTTCTGGCAGAAACAAAGAATTGCCCCATGACTGAAACAGAGCAAAAAGCTGTTGGCAGGTATCTGGACTGGCATACTGGGGTTTTGCTGGAAACAGATGGAAAAATGGGAATCTACAGGAAAGAGGGTGGGGAACTTATTTATAAAGAAAAGGCTGATTCCGAAGACGGATATCTTGGTATGTACCTTTTTCTTATGGGAAAATATCTGGAAAAGACAGAAAGTACAGACCTGCCGGAATCCTGGAAAAATGGAATCAGCCTTGCATTAAAAAAGATTCAAAGCCTGATGCAGGATGGAATTACACAGGTTTCAGAAGAAAACACAACAGTTTATCTGATGGATAATCTGGAAGTGTGGAAAGGCCTGTACGAATTGGAACTTGCAGGACTGGAAGATACGCAGGCGATCAGTGAAATTCGTAAAAAGATACAGAAACAGATAGAAAAGATATTCTGGGATGATGTGAATCAAAGATGGAGAATTATCGGAAACAGTGATCGGTATTATCAGACAGAATTTTATCCGGATGGTGTTGCTCAGATTTATCCGCTGATTTATGAATTTCCGGTAAAAGAGAAGAAAAAGCAAAAGGTATTATATGATCAGTTTACGGAAAGGTTTCAGTGGCAGAAACTGAATAAAAAAAGAACTGGCTTTTTGTGGGCAATGACAGGAATGGCTGCTGCGCAGATGAGGGATATCAATAACCTTGTGGAATTAGTAGGAAATTATGAAACAGAATATTGTAAGGAACGAAAATATCCGCTATATACAGGCGAAGCAGGATGGATATGCATGGAATGCGAGAAATTGTATGGATTATATGAAAGAAAAATAAAAACAGCATATTTGCAATATGCAGTTTGCGGATGTTGATGAAGCTCAAAGAACCCGAATCTGATTGCAATCAAGTAAAACGCCGGTTGTGTGAATTTCTGAAAAAACGTGAGGAAGAATTAAGCTCCACGCATGAAAACCTCCAGTTTATTGCCGTGAACCAGGAAGGATACTATTATTCCGATGAGGGTCTGCAGGGCGTGTGGTACGGATCTAAAGATCTGCAGGATGCGGATATCAAAAGCTTTCTGACATTGGACTGGATCACCAATGAAAACCAGATGGTATTTGCCAGAAAACTGCAGAGCCAGCTGGTGTTCGACGGCAGTATCATCACACACTTTATTCTGATCCGTTCGATGGAGGAGATGGCACCGTATTTCAGAAGCAGTGCATTCAGCAACCAGAGCACGACGTATGTGGTGGACAGCAACGGAACGAAGATGTTCGAGGATACCGCTGTCGAGGAGCTGAGGATTCTGGCAGTAATTCTGCTCCTGATCCTGGCATCGGTTCTCTTTGTGACGAAATTCCGGAACAGCAGCCACCCGCTGGCAAAGAAAATCCCGATTCTTGCGATGACAGCCAACGCATTTTCAGAAGATGTGCAGAATGCCTTCAATGCGGGCATGAACGCACACATAGTAAAACCGGTGGATATGAAGGTACTGATAAAAACAGTGCGGAATCTTCAGACGGGCGCCGGAGCGGCAGGAACTTTAAATTGAAAAAATCCGGCAGATTGTTTATAATGGATGGGAAAAACAAAACAGAAAGGCAATGCCGTTATGCGTAAAATTACAGAATTAAAAGAAAAACAGGAGATTGCGCTTGGAATATTACTGTATCTGGATGAAGTCTGCCGGAAACATCACCTGATCTATTTTGCAGCAGATGGAACACTGCTCGGGCTGATCCGGCATCAGGGGTTCATTCCGTGGGATGATGATGTGGATGTCTGGATGCCGAGAGCGGATTATGAAAAACTGGAACAGATTGTAAACAGCGAAACGGATACACCGTACCGCGTCATGAATTTTCATAATACAAAGGGTTTCACACTGGCATACGGAAAGCTGGTACACACCGGAACGAGTCTTGTGGAGCACGTGGCAGGAGCTGTGGATACCGGTCTTTTCGTCGACATTTTCCCGTTTGACGGACTGCCGGAAAAAGATACACCGGAGTACGACCGTCACTGGAAAAAGCTGCTGTTTCTGGAAAGCCAGCGGATGAATGCATTCCGCACCTACCGCCAGACCTTAAAAGGAAACAAAGGAAGCTTCGCAAAATGGTGCAAATGGGCGATCCGGAAATGTTATGGAAAAGAGCGGATTCTGCGCGAGATGGAAAAAGAGTGCAGAAAGTACCGCGCGGAGGACTCAAAGTGGGTGGCCTGCCAGTGCGGCGGTTACCGCAAGTCGGACGCGATTCCCAAAACAGCGATCGAAGAGATCGTGCGCCTTCCGTTTGAAGGCCATCTGATCAATGCCCCGGCGGGATACGAGACGTATCTTCACACCCTGTACGGCGATTACCATCAGCTTCCGCCGGAGGATCAGCGTCATCCTGCGCATGTGGGAGATGCCTACTGGCGTTAGAACAGAGAAAAAAGCAGATGAGAGGTAAGCAATGAGTAAAATACTGGTGCTGGGACGTACCATGGACATGGGCGGAACGGAAGTTGCCATGGCAGCGCTGCTGCAGAAACTGGTGGAGAAAAAAGAAGATGTAACGCTTCTTCTGGTCGAAAAAAGAGGCGTTCTGCTGGAGCGGATTCCGAAGGAAGTGGAAGTGCGCCAGATGATCTGGAACAAAAAACCGCATCCGGCTTTGGAACGGATTGTGGGAAAACGGGAGACACCGGCAGAACGGTCTTTCTATGCCAGAGGAATGGGCGTATTTCTGATGCGCGTCGTGTATGGAAAGAAACGGTATGGAAAACTGTATGAACGGATTCTGGAGTGTGTGGAGCCGGAAACAAAACAATACGATCTTGTTTTCGACTTTTTCGGATTCGGTGCGTTCACAACCGCATTCGGAGCCAGAAAGACGAATGCGCGGAAAAAAGCGGTCTGGTTCCACGGAGAAAATCTCTGGTGGCTGTTCCGGACCAGGGACTTTATTCCGGAGTATGATAAAATTTACTGCGTTTCCGAGCCTGTCCGAAAACAGGTCATTGCCCGTTTTCCGGAACTCGCGGACCGGACAGAGGTTCTGCTGAATTTCATTGACATCAAACAGGTGCAGAGACGGAGTGAGGAGCCGCTTAGCGATCCGCAGTACACAGGAGAGCTGAAATTTCTGACGGTGGGAAGAGTTTCGGAAGAAAAAGGATATGATATTGCGGTGCAGATTACGGCGGAGCTGAAAAAACGGGGACTTCGCTTCAAATGGTTCATCATCGGTGATGGAAGAGATCTGAACAAGCTGCGGACCATGGCAAAGGAATATCAGGTGGAGCAGGAAATTATTTTTCTCGGAATGCGCGAAAATCCTGCGCCGTACGTAAAATCCTGCGACCTGTATCTCCAGCCGTCCCGTCACGAAGGCTATCCGATTACGATTGTAGAGGCGAGAAGCCTGCAGAAGGTCATCATCGCTTCCGATATTCCGTCCATGCGCGAGCAGATCCGGGATGGGGAAAACGGATATCTCTGTCCGCTGGATGTGATGCAGTTTGCCGATAAAATCCAGAAAGTGATGGCAGATCAGGAAGGACGCGATGCGGTCAGAAAGAAGCTGCGGGAGGAACCCATTGATTTTTCAGCGGGATATGCGCAGATAGAAGCGTTTGCAAAAAAATAAAAGAGAAACAGCAAGAAAAAACGCCAGAACCGGCGATAAGATATTTCCGGTTCCGGCGTTTCTTTAGTCCTGGCGTCCCTGCTTGTTTTCATACATATATTTATCTGCTTTGTCAAACAGCGTGCGGAGCGTACATTCGTTGTAATCGGTGGAAAGTGCCAAGCGGTGGGAATAGCTGATGCGGAACTGGGTTCCGTAGCTGTTGAACTGTTCGACTTCGTTCTGAAGCTCTGTGAGGATTTCTGTGATGCTTTCGCGGGTTGCATCATAGATGACCGCCATAATTCATTGCCGCCGTATCTTCCTACAAAATGCTTCGCGGGAATCGAGTTTCGCAGCAGCCGGGCAAAGTTCAGAATCAGCTGGTCGCCGATGGAGTGGCCGAGGCTGTCGTTGACGCGTTTCAGGTTGTTCATGTCAAAGACGATACAGGCGGTAGGAGTTTTGATGAATTCCACATTGTGGAACAGCTCTTCGCACTTGCTCTTGTTCGGCAGTCCCGTGTGAAGGTCGATGTAGGCTTTCTGTTCCAGCTGGCGGTTGGCACGGGAAACTTTGACTGCGGCAACCGTTTCATCTGCCATCTGGAAATACGTCTCTCTCATGTCTACCAGACCCGCCGTTCCGTTTTCTCCGGATCCGACCTTCTGAATTTCATTTTTCAGTTTATCCCAGCAGGCAATCTGGACATCCAGTTTTTTCTGATAATCCTTGTCGGAAAGACTCACGAGATCGTAGTGGCCGTCCTCGTATTTCAGTCCGCTTAAGATATCGTCCAGGTCTATCTCAAATCCGGAAAGATCCCAGACTTCAATACTCTTTTTTCCCTTCCTGAAGCTCCTTTTTCTCCCCTCGTCCCGCTGAAACATGCTTTCCGCATCCTGAAACAGAAGCCTTCTTTCATCTTTCAGACGGATTACCGTTTCTAAACCGCATTCCTTCAAAGTATTGATAAACGGGGCATTCAGGTACAGTGCATCCGCCACAATCACATCTGCGAAATGACCATGCCTTTTCTTTAAATGCCGGATGAGCCTTTTCGCTCCTGTCAGTCCCCCTTCATCTTTTTCTGAACCATCTCTGGGTTTCAGCATTTCCTGCCCAAAGATCACATGCGGCGATTTTCCTACCGTCATACATACCACACTTCGATGAAAGTATTCTGTCTTCCCCGTCACGTTCTTCCGGCTCAGGCAGTCTGGACAGGACTTTTTTGTACTGCTGAATAATTCCATCCCATCAATACCTGCCGCAACATATCTGCCTATGGTTCCTTCCCGAAATACGCGGTTGCGTTTCAGAACATCAATCGTCTGCGCGTGAATTTCCTCGATTTCTTTTGGATCAATCCGGGAAAGAAGATCCCTGACTGCATCAACTTTTGGGATTTTTCCACGGATACAGTTTTTCAGTCGTTTCTCCATGCTTTCCGGCGCTGAAAAAATGGTGTGAAAACTTTCATACTGAAGCATCAGGAAAATCAGCACTGGCATAACGATATTAAACAACGGGATGGATTTTCTTTTTCTTTCATCGGATAAACCCTTGATTTTTTGTGGAATTTTGTATACACTTTTCATATAAGTTAGCAGTTTCTTCAATGCTAATTTTTCATTAAGGACACCTTCTTTCGTATGTTTGTGGGGTAACATAATTATACAATAAAAGGTGTCCTTTTTGAGTGTTTATCCGGACTGCGGCACAGATGGCCCGGGCATTTGGTGCTAATTTTACAGCACTGTATGTGCAGACCGCGGAACCGGCAGAGAAAACGCCGGAGGATCAGGCAAGGCTGCAGAAGCATATCCGCCTGGCAGAACAGAGCGGGGCGGAGATTGTAACGACGCACAGCGAGGACATTGCCCTGCAGATTGCAGAATATGCGAGAATTTCCGAAGTAACGCGGATTGTCATTGGAAAAAGCATGATGGATCAGGGATTTTTTCGAAAGAGAAGGGGATGGACCGAACGGCTGACCGATCTGGTGCCGGATTTGGAAATCCATATCATTCCGGATTCCAATATCATTACCATATATCTGGTCGGCGTTATGATGACGTCCATTCTGACCAGCGGTTATACCTGCAGCGTAATCAGTTCTGTGATCAGTGTAGTGCTGTTTAACTACTTCCTGACAGAACCTTCTTTTCAATACCAGCCAGCTTCTGCAGAAGGCAGAGGATGCGTCGGAGATTTTTGATATTACAGCGACAAAGCTTGTAAAACTGCTGGGAAGGGATCTGACGGCCGCACCGGCAGGGGCACAGGAGAGCAGAATTGTCCGCGGAACACTTTACAGCGCGCAGACAGGAGGAAAGACGGAAAAAATCTTTGACCCAAGGGAACAGGAAATCATTCAGTGGGTTCTCGACAGCCAGAAAAGAGGAGAAAAATATCTGGATCGCGGTGGAGGACAACGGCCCCGGGATTCCAAAAGAGTCCAGAGAGCATGTGTTTGAGATGTTCTATTCCGGGAAAAATAAAGTAAGCGACAGCCGCAGAAGCCTTGGCCTTGGACTGGCACTCTGCCGTTCGATTGTAAATGCGCACGGCGGGGAGATAGCACTTTATGACTGCGATCCACAGGGCTGCTGCTTTCGGTTTACCCTGCCGCTCAGTGAGGTGAATTTGAATGAATAAGACATTAATTCTGGTTGTGGAAGATGATACGCCGGTTCACAACCTGATTACTACGACGTTAAAAACACACGATTATAAGTATATTTCTGCAAAGAACGGTGCGGGTGCCATTATGGAGGCATCCACACATAATCCCGACATTGTTCTGCTCGACCTTGGCCTGCCGGATATTGATGGCGTAGAGGTGATTGAAAAGATTCGAAGCTGGTCGAATATGCCGATTATCGTAATCAGTGCAAGAAGTGAGGACAGCGATAAAATCGAGGCATTGGACGCAGGAGCGGATGATTATCTGACGAAACCGTTTTCTGTGGAGGAACTGCTGGCCCGCCTTCGAGTCACACAGCGCCGTCTGTCCCAGATGCAGGCAGAAAATGGAGTCCAGTCGGCTGTCTTTGAAAATGGCGCACTGCGGATCGAGTACGCAGCGGGGTGCGCATATCTTGACGGAGAGGAACTTCATCTGACCCCAATCGAATACAAGCTGCTCTGCCTGCTGTCGCAGAATGCAGGGAAGGTGCTGACGCATACGTTTATCACACAGAAAATCTGGGGAAGCAGCTGGGAGAATGATATCGCTTCCCTCCGTGTTTTCATGGCGACGCTTCGGAAAAAGCTGGAAAAGAACGGAGAGCAGACGCAGTATATCCAGACGCATATCGGGGTTGGCTACCGGATGCTGAAGGTAGAGTAAAAGAAGAAAAAATTTGACTTTACAGGCCTAAAATGATAGCATAAAGGACAGAGAACGCAGTTTTGGGAGGACGAAAAAACGGATGATGAAAAACCTCGAAGTACTGGAGGAAATAAAAAAACAGGGAAAAAACCTGATTGGGACAAAACGGGATGAATTTGTAAAGCAGAATCTTTTATCGGATGAGTTTATTGAGATGATGCAGAAGAACAAAAAGCCGTTCGATCTTCTGATGTCGTATTATCAGTGCGCCATTATGGAAATCGAGACAAAGTTCCGGGTGCTGAATCAGGAATACTCGCTTTCCTATGACCAGAACCCGATCGAAGGAATCAAAACAAGGGTCAAATCGTATGAGAGCATTATGCGGAAAATCCGCGTGAAAGACATCCCGGTCACACTGGAGTCTATCGAGGAAAATATCCGCGATATCGCCGGTGTGCGCGTGATCTGTTCTTTTCCAAGCGATATTTATAAGCTGGCAGACAGTTTTCTGAAACAGGATGACATTACGCTGATTGAGCGGAAGGACTATATTCAGCATCCGAAGGAGAGCGGCTACCGCAGTCTTCATCTGATCGTTCAGGTGCCGATCTTTTTACAGGATACAAAGAAACTGGTTTACGTGGAAGTACAGTTCCGTACGATCGCGATGGATTTCTGGGCGAGTCTGGAGCACAAGATGCGCTACAAGAAAAATATTCCCGAAAATCATGTCAAATATCTGCAGGATGAACTCTACGACTGCGCAAGACAGAGCGCGGAGCTGGATAACCGTATGCAGAATATCCGGAATCTGATTGCAGAGGAAGCAGAAGAGGAAGAGTGCGATACGCTTGCAATGCTGCCGATGAAATAGAGAACGGATTTGGGAGTTGGAGAAAAAGAGCATAAAAATACGCCGCAGGTCTAGTGATCAGATCTGCGGCGTATTTTTGCTCATGCTTCTTTCGAATAATGAATATGCTGCAATTTCCATTTCTCGTCCTCTTTGACGGCGACCTGTGTCTCGAGTCCGCGGATGCCGTACGAAGTGCCATCCTCACGGCGGATGCATTCGGTGTGGTAAGAGAAAAGGATGAGAGCTGTGTTTTCGTTGATCAGACGCGGTTCAATTTTATCTGTGCGGAACAGGATGGAAAAATCAAGCGAAGGTTCATAAGCGGCTTGCGCGGCTCGATTCGGTTAAAAAATCAGCTCCTGTTCCCGAAAGAGCGAATCAACGGCCTCTTCATACTCGGCAAGGCGATTTGCTTTTTTGATCTTTTTCAGATACTTCTGGGGATTCGTAAACGATGTTCCGAGGTAAATCCACAGTGCCTTTAATTTAAACAGCACATTTTTATCCCCGGAAATAACGCGCGCATAGCCGGCACAGAGATCTTCGCAGAATGCGCGCAGCAGCTCCTTATCTGCCGGAGCTAAATTTTCACTGCTGGCAGGATCTGTACTGCGCAGCATCCCGATCAACCAGGGGTTCTGCAGCACCCCGCGGCCGAGCATGACCTTTTCCGTCAAGGGAAAATCATGGCAGAGCTTCTGAAAATCAGCGGTTGAGAAAAGATCCCCATTGTAGCACAGCGAGTGGCGGCTCGTCTCATATGCTGTCCGATAACACTCCATGCGCGGCGTATATTTGTAGAAATCTTTCTGAATCCGCGGATGAATAATCAGCTCTTCCAGCGGATATTTGTCATAAATCGCAAGCAGCGTCTCCCACTCATCGGTGTCGGTTGTGCCAAGTCTTGTCTTGATGGAGATCCGGCAGTCGCAGGACGAAAAGATTTCATCGAGAAATGCATCGAGTGTATGCGGCCACGCAAGCAGTCCGGAGCCGCGCCGCTTGGCGACAACCGTGCCGGACGGACAGCCAAGGTTCAGATTGACGGTATCGTAGCCGTACTCCTTCAGTTCTTTTGTCAGAGAAAGAAAGTCCTCCGCCTGGTTTGTGAGAATCTGCGGGAGCACCGTCATCCCTTCGTTATGCTCCGGGAGAATGTCATTGCGCTCGCGGGAGCTCATCTTTTTATTTGTAATAAATGGCGTGAAATAACGGTCAGCCGCCGGAAAATATTTGTGGTAGGCGCTCCGGTACACATATCCGGTCAGCCCTTCCATCGGGGCGAGATAAAATTGCATGATGATAAAATCCTTTCAAAAAAATCGGTTTTCCAATACGAAAAGTGTATCATAAAACTGCCGGAAGGGACAGAAAAAAATGAAAGTAAAATAATATCTACTAAACAAGTAAGAGGTTAAAAGAAGAAGCCGGTGCGACGTCTGTTTTACAATGTGTGATGAGATGTAGAAAAAATCCGATACAGAATCTTTTTTTGAGGGGTCCTCAAAGATTTCTGTACCGGATTTTTCTAATTCTGCATATGGATCTGCTCGCCCGTCACCGGCGCAAAGCAGCGAAGCGTTTCGCCATCGAGATTCTCGCGGTGCATATCAACCGCAGAAATCTGATGATTGTCATACGTCGTATAATAGTAAATTCCCTGCGTCGCATTGCAGCAGGAAGTATAGAGCGTGATCTCATACTTTCCGTCCGCCACCTCACAGCATCCTCTCTGCTGGTCAACAGAATTTAAAATATGGAAAAACTGGCTGACACTCTCCGTTTCGCTGTTTCCCGAGATCGAGTTCTGCTTTACAAACGCCACGCGTGCAAAGCGGGAAGCAGAAGAGAGGTCGCCCGGCAGTCCGAGGCCACCCATGCCGCGGCTGTACGTAGAAAGATCGAGCTGGTTGGAAAACGTGTTGGCCGGCTGTTTCGGTGACAGATGCAGGTAATTGTTCAGTGAGAACATCTGCATTGGAAACGGCGGATTGTTTGTCAGAACGCCGACCGGATTGTCGTAGACATGCAGACCGTCCGCCGTGGATTCCACGGTGATGGCACCCGATGCATCTGCGATGATCCAGTGAAGCTGTGCGAGCGGAAGATTCTTTTTAAAAGGTGTGCTGATGAGATTGATACGGGAGAGGGATTCTTTTGCTTCCGCAAGCGAAGCACATGTACCGAGAATCCACGGGATCAGCTCGAACTGCGCGATATTGTCTTTCTCCGGTTTCGGATCGAAATAAACGGCATTTCCTACAAAATTAAGGCCGGCGATACCAAGCCCTTTTTCATTGAACGCCTCATAATAGAGCGGGTAATCATCCATCACACACGCCATGCCGATCATTGCATAGTGATGGGAAAGGGACGGCATATGAAGAAAGGAAAACGGGTAATTGCGAGGTGTAACGGTGATCTGGTCGCCATAGGAAAATTCATAATCGAGTGTGCGGCCCATATAAAAGTCGCGTGTTTGATAGGTTGCTGCTGTACACATAGAAAAACTCCTTTCGATGGATGATTTGTCATTGCTATAAGGTATCATAGCACAGAAGCGGAGGAACGAACAGGAGAAAAATATGAAAAAAGTATAAAAAAGGATCCTTCAGAGTGGAGACAAAACCCTGCTTTTGCAGGGTTTGCTATGGATGTTTTTTGAGGGATGATTGCTCAGATACGCTCCGGGTCGCTGACTGGTACCTGTTTCGAAGCAGCAGATCAGACATAGATGCTGTGATTTGAAATGATGCTGCAGAAAGAGGTGGAATTACGCAAGATGCTTCCGGAAGTGTTCTATGACAGCAACGGATTCTGCACTGACAGGTTTCGGAACAGCGGACGGTTTTGCAAGAAAATAGCCCTGCAGGAGATCAACATCCAGTTCCAGTACCTTCAAAAGTTCAGCTGGAGTTTCCAGACCCTCGGCAATGATTTTCATGCCTCTTTGATGTGCATAGGAAACAATATTTTCTACGATCTGCTGCTTGTCCGGATCGGAGTCGATATCGCGGATGATGGAAAGATCCAGCTTGATATACGCCGGTGCAAGCTCCAGAAGCGTTTTTTCATTGCTGTAGCCGCTGCCGTAGTCATCCAGGGCAAATACACCGGAAAATCCCGGCATCTCACGTTTTTTCAACAGAGCTGTAAGATCCTGTGAATCCTCCTCTGTGATCTCGATGACAATCCGATCCTGAAGAAAGCTGTATTGTTCGACGTAAGCCACTGACTCATCGTGATTCATGTATTGGCTTGCAATCGAATTGACAAAGAGAAGCTCATCACCGCGTATCTGATGGGTGGAGAGGAATGTGGCATAGGATTTTGCAGAGAGAAACATAGTCAGACGTTCTATTTCATGCAGGCACTCTTCCTCGTGAGCCAGCTGCAGGATCTGATCCGGACGAGTAAGTGCCGGGAGATTTCCGCGCATCAGCGCCTCGTAGGCGTAGATACTGCCGTCCGCAGCGGAAACAATTGGCTGGAAGTAATACGTAAACAGCTCTTCATTCAACATTTTATGGAACAGGCGGCGCATCTCGGTTTCCTTTGCGTTTTTTGTAAAAAGCTCCAGATCGAATTCGGTAATGTACCCTTTTTCTGCTTTCTTTACCTGGTACATTGCGAAATCCGCATATTTTTTCAGCGTAGACAGATCTGTACTGTTTTCCGGATACCAGGAAACTCCGCCGGAAAGGCGAAGGGGCAGTTTACGACCACTTGGCAGCTCCAGGGCTGTATTTGAAACCGCAAGGGAAAGATTCTGCAGAAGTGCTCGAATTTCTTCCTGCGATTGGTAGCCGTAGAACAGAAGATTAAATTCATCGCCGGAAATACGGGCACAGAGCGTTTTAGCCGGCACAGAGGAGATAAAACACTGTCCTGCCTGCCGGATATAGGCATCGCCCCAGTCGTGGCCGAAGGTGTCGTTGGTGCGTTTTAGATTGTCAAGGTCGATCATCAGAAGGGCAGCGTGACCGAGAACTTCCGAATGCTCAAAAAGAGCTTCACTTTCCCGCTGAAACGCGCGTCGATTGTAGAGACCGGTCAATGCATCGTAATCACGCTCGTGCTCTATGCGCTGCCGTTCCAGCATAACGGAGGTAAAATCTTCGACAAGTCCGATCTGCGCATAGCCCTCGCGGGAGGTCTCCATACGGATGTAGCGGATTGTTCCGTCAGAAAATGAAATTTCATACACCTTAGAATGCCCGACCCATACGGTATGAGAATGTGTCTGGTCAAATTCACGCAGCATCTGCTGGAAATACCGGGTGGAAAGCCCGGAGACATCTTCAGATGGAAGGTTGAGCATGGGAAAAAAGTTCTTTGTGACATAGACCGTGTTGAGATCAAAACGCATCTCATAGCCACCCAGTTCAATACTTGCCATTTCCATGATACGCAGGAATTTTGTGGAGGTTGTCAGAATAATGTGGATACTGCCGTCATCGGAAAAGTCACCTTCTTCCAGGTAATTGGGAAGATAGGCAGCCTTTTCTTTCTCTGTAAGATAAGGGGAAAGATCAACGACCTGTCCCATCTGCTCAAGCGTATAGGCGGTATCGGCGTAGGCGGAAAAAATATTTGGCATGGCAAGGGCACCAACCCTTCCTTTGGCGGCATCGAGAACATTTTTTTCCAGGTCATTGATGCTGCCCTGACTGGAGGCTTCGACCGTAATATGCTCTTTTTTTTCCGATCGTTGTATTGAATTCCTCAACAAGACGTTCAAAGGAAGCTAACTGATCTCCGTTGTAATACGTCCATACGGTCAGCGTAACGGGTTTGTCGGAGGCGCGGCATCCGCCAAGAAGCGATACAGCGAGAACAGAACTCAAAAGAAAGGTTGTGACTTGATTTGAAAGAATTATAACATAAAGGAACAGGAGCCGCAATCGAAATTAAGCCGTGGAACAGAAAAGTTGTTACAGTTCACTGGTTCCCAGCGAACTGTAACATTCGCAGCCCTCATTTAAAGTTTTGCTTCGCAAAAGGAGGGCTGCTCACGCCTGAATCACTTTCTTACGCAGCGAAACAGCAAGTGTTTCACTGCTGAGTGAACAGTAACGAAAAGTTACCTGTTGTTTGCCGGGTACCGGTGAAGTGTAATGCAGCAGGAAAGAATCCGGTAAAGGAAAAAAGCTCCGCCGGAAAAAAAGGTGGTATTTCCGGTGGAGCTCTGTGAAAAAAGTGATCAGAATTTTACTGATGATAATAGGAGAGGAAGTCGGTGATCTTTTCAACCGCATCCTTTAAAACTTCAATTCGCGGCAGGTAAACAACGCGGAAGTGATCCGGCTGTCCCCAGTTGAAGCCGCCGCCGTGGACGATCAGAAGTTTTTTGTCGCGCAGCAGATCGAGAGCAAATTTTTCGTCGTTTGTGATATTGAACTTTTTCGTGTCAATTTTCGGGAACATATAGAACGCAGCTTTTGGTTTGACTGCGGTGATACCCGGAATATCGCAGAATGCCTTGTAAACGTATTCGCGCTGCTCGTAAATCCGTCCGCCCGGAACGATGTAGTCGTTGACACTCTGGTGGCCGCCAAGAGCGGTCTGGACAACGGACTGTGCCGGAACATTGGAGCAGAGACGCATGTTGGAGAGCATTTTGAGCCCTTCAATATAGTCCTTTGCGATAGCTTTATTTCCACTTAAGATCATCCAGCCGATACGGAAGCCTGCGATCATGTGCGATTTGGAAAGACCACTGAAGGTGACACAGAACAGATCCGGTGCGAGGGATGCAATAGAAACATGCTCGAGACCGTCCATGACGAGCCGGTCATAAATTTCATCGGAAAAGATGATCAGCTGATGTTCTCTGGCAAGCTCGACAATCTGCTGCAGTACCTCTTTCGGATAGAGTGCACCGGTCGGGTTATTCGGATTGATGATAACAATCGCTTTTGTGCGGTCGGTGATTTTTTTTCGCATATCATCGATGTCCGGATACCATTCGGACTGTTCATCGCAGATGTAGTGGACGGCTTTTCCACCGGCCAGCGTTGCGCAGGCGGTCCAGAGCGGGTAATCCGGGGATGGGATGAGGATTTCATCCCCGTCATCCAGAAGAGCGGACATACAGAGGTTGATCAGCTCACTGACGCCGTTTCCTGTATAAATATCATCAATAGAAACATTTGGCAGTTTCTTTAACTGTGCGTATTGCATGATTGCTTTTCTTGCGGAGAAAAGTCCCTGGGAAGGAGAGTAGCCCTCACAGTCGGTAAGCTGATGACTCATGTCGTAGATGACCTCATCCGGGGTACGGAAACCAAAAGGAGCCGGATTTCCAATGTTCAGTTTCAGAACCTGTGTGCCGCACGCTTCCATGCGGTTTGCTTCTTCTACGACAGGTCCGCGGACATCATATAAGACATTGTCGAGTTTCGATGATTTTTTAAATTCTCGCATAGGGGAACCTCCTGTTTTTGTCTGGGAAAGGGAAGCGGCAGATGGATCAGAAAAGGATTCTGCCGGATCGGAAATCGTATCTGCCGTATAGTTTGCTGTGGAATCTTTTGCAAGCAGCCAGTCGGGATCGACCTGGAGCACATCGGCCAGAAAGTGAAGAATGTCGGAGCGCGGAACCGTTTTTCCGCTGACATACTGGCTGACATGGCTTTTTCCAAGCTTCACACCGCGCCGCTGGGCCGCTCGGATCAAATCGACCTGCTTGAACTGTTTCGCCTGCATGGCCAGTTTCAGACGGTCGGAAAAGGTTTCATTTGTCATAGAAAATCTCCTTAAGATAGAATACAAAATAAAAAAAGTTCAAAACTGTGCTTATTGTAGCATGGACAAGAAAAAAGTTCAATAGAAAAACTGAAAATTGTAAAAATGTTGAAAAGTTCAAAAATAAAGCGAAACAAGTTCAATTATAATATTGTCTATTCTGTACAGGTAAAGCGTTAAACCTTGTGCATTTTGCAAATTGACAAACGATGAGATTTCGGTAGAATAAAAAAATAGGATGCTATGCGTTTCTGTTGGGATCCGCCAATAGAAACGGGAGAGAAAGGAAGGAAAATGTATGGGGGAAGGTCATAAAAAACTGAATTTTTCCGATTGTATGGGACTTGCGATCGGACAGATCATCGGTTCGGGCATCATGGTACTGACGGGAATCGTCATCGGTCTGACAGGACACGGCATTGCCGCAGCGTTTATTTTAGGTGCCGTGCTTGCCATTATCACCTGTGTACCGTTCATCATCCTGACGTCCGCAATCCCGTCATCAGGCGCCGGCTTTACTTACATCCGACGATTGATGGGTGAAAAAGCCGGCTTTATGTACATTGCGATGTTTGTCTTAAGCCAGGTTCTGATCGCAACGTACGCGAAAGGCTTTGCGAGCTATTTCTGCTCGATTTTTCCACAGTTTGGCGAGTCGGCTGTCGCAATGGCAGCACTTGTAATCTGTACCGCCGTCAATCTCATCGGACTGAAATCGAGCGCACTGGTGCAAAAGGGCATGGTTGTGCTGCTGCTTTTAAGCCTGTTCTTATTTATTGTATTCGGGTTGCCCAAAGTAAGCTGGGATGCCCTGACACCGACGGTATCCAACCTGATGCCGAACGGTCCGAAGAACTTTTTCACAGGCGTGGCACTTTTGAGTTTTGCGTGCGGAGGCGCAAAATTCGTTGCGGAGAACGGAGACGATATTGTGGAGCCGTCCCGCACAATTCCAAAGGTTATCGTGCTTTCCACGAGTATCGTTGCTGTATTCTATGTGCTGATCGGTATCGTGGCAGGCGGCGTGCTTCCGGTCGAAACGGTTGCATTTCAGAATCTGACGCTTGTCGCACAGGAGATTTTTCCAACCTGGCTGTACCTGTTTTTCGTGTTCGGTGGTGCTGTATTTGCACTGCTCACCACCCTGAATGGAACCTTGAGCTGGGTGACGCGAGGACTGCAGGCGGCCGCAAAACAGGGCTGGCTGCCAGAAAAAACTGCGAAGGAGAATAAAAACGGTGTTCCGGTGATCCTTCTGATGGTCTTTTTCCTGATGGGCGCTATTCCGATTCTTACGGGAATGGATCTGACATTGATTTCCAACATGGGTGTCGGAACCGATATGGTGACGGAATTTATGGTACTCCTGGCCTGCTGGCGTCTGCCGGATATTTTCCCGGAAGAGTATCAGAAGTCTGCGTTTTGTATGAAAAAGCGGACACTTCACATTCTGCTGTTTTTCATCGGCATTCTGATGATCGGAACCTCGTATGTCAATCTGTCGGATCTTACGGTTCCCGCGGCGATTGCATGCGGCATCTATATTCTGGTGATGTTTGTTTACACGCAGGTCCGATATCCGTATGTGAAGGCAAAACAGGAAAAGAAAGAAAACAAATAAAGAAGAGAAATGGAGAAGAAACATGAGGGCAACAACAAAAGAGCAGGGTTTTTACAGCCAGATTTTTAAGCTGGTTCTGCCGATTGTGATTCAGAATCTTTTAAGCGCGGCAGTCAACTCTGCCGATGTCGTGATGCTGAACTACGTGGGACAGTCCGCTATTTCCGCGGTATCCCTGGCATCCAACTATGCAAATGTATTATTTATGGTTTATTACGGACTGGGAACAGGAGCAACACTTCTGTGTGCCCAGTACTTTGGAAAGGGCAATATGCGCGCAATTCAGACTGTCGAGGGAATCGCACTTCGATTCTCCGTCATCATCTCCGTTATTGTGGCAGGAATTGCTTTTACCATGCCGCAGATGATGATGCGTCTGTTTACAGATAATGCGGAACTGATCCGGATCGGTGCTTCGTATCTGCGCGTCATGGGTGTGACCTACCTGTGTTGGGGCATCACGGAGATCTATCTTGCGGTACTTCGAAGCCTCGGCCGTGTGACGATCAGCATGGCGATGAATATGATGGCATTCGCACTGAACGTATTTTTCAACGCATGCTTCATTTTTGGCCTCTTCGGATTTCCGAAGCTTGGAGCAACCGGTGTTGCAATCGCAACGGCGATGTCGCGTGTCATTGAACTGATCGGTTGCGTGATTGTGTCGATTATGAGTAAGGATATCAAGCTTGATCTGCGGTACATGTTCATCCGCAACAAGCTGCTGTTTTCCGATTTTGTGAAGCTGTCACTTCCGGCGCTTGGAAATGATCTTTCCTGGGGCGTTGCATTTTCGATGTATTCTGTGATCCTGGGCCATCTGGGAAGCGATGCGGTAGCGGCAAACTCGCTCGTTGTCGTTGTAAGAAATATCGGAACCGTGCTGTGCTTTGGTGTGGCAAGTGCAGGCGGTATTCTGCTTGGAAATGTTATGGGAGAAGGAAATCTGGAAAAGGCGAAGGAATATGCATCGAAACTGCTGAAGCTGACGGTTGTTGCCGGAGCTGTGGGCGGACTGGTTGTGCTGGGTATCACGCCGTTTGTATTGAAATTTGCTTCTTTAAATGAGACCGCGATGCATTATCTGAAATATATGCTGCTGATCAATACCTATTATATTATGGGGGCGGCCGTCAATACGACGCTGATTGCCGGAGTATTCCGTGCCGGAGGTGACACAAAGTTCGGACTGGTCTGTGATACGATTGATATGTGGTGCTACGCGGTGCCGCTTGGATTTATTGCAGCGTTTGTCTTCAAGCTTCCTGTCCTTGTGGTTTATTTCCTGCTGTGTACAGACGAGTTTGTAAAATGGCCGTGGGTTCTGAAACGGTATAAGAGCGGACTGTGGGCAAAAAACATTACGCGGGATCACCTGTTTGAGGATGAAGAAAAAGAATAGATGATATAGAAAAAAGACATCTGCAGGGGTGAAAAATCACTTCGCCAGATGTCTTTTTCAAACACGCTCTAACTGTGCTGCAAGAGTCAAAGAAACAACAGCGGAAAGTCAGAATGGTTATAGCATAACGGATCGGAAACTGGTATGATCAGACCGTAAAAGGATAGTGCAAAAGTTTTAAAGAACGGTATATCCTTTGCTCTTTAAGCTTGCTTCTGTCTCGTACACATCCGGTACATGGAACACCATGATCGGGCAGCCGGACTCGCGGTTGAAGGAGAGATAGATATAGTCGATGCTGATATTTGTCTCAAGCAGTGTTTTCAGAAGGGAATTTAAGTTGCCCGGCTGATCAACTACCTCGACACCGAGTACATCTGTCTGGCGTGTCATGTAACCGGCAGCCTGAAGCGCCTGCTCTGCTTTATCCGGATCGGAAACGACCATGCGGACAATGCCGTACTCTGCGCTGTCGTTGTTGACAGAACCTAAAATATTGACGTCGTTTTCAAACAGAATCTGTGTGATCTGCTGCATCGTGCCTTTTTTATTTTCTGCGAAAATAGAAAGTTGTTTTAACATAATGGGGGCCTCCTAAAATTGATCTCTGATTCCATTATACTGCCAAAATCAAACGCGTCAACGAATTTTGTAAAAGAAGACGAAAAAAAGGTAAAAAAGCGTATCGTTTACAGAAAATTAATAGAATAAAAGCATCAATATAAAAAAACAAAAAAAGAAATCAATGAGCGAAAAAAAGACAGAAAAGTCGGATAATAAGAGAAAATGCACAAAATACAAATAAAATATGAGAAAACGGGTGAAAAAACTTTTGCATAATGACGAAAAATGCGTTACAATATAAGCGCTATATGTGAATTTATTATTGGGAGGTATTAGAATTATGGCAACATTTTATGCATCAAAAACAGGAGAAGTATCTGCAAGAGAAAAAGAACATTCCGCGCTGGTACGTGAACTGGCCGGTGAGTGTATGACACTTCTTGAAAACGACGGAACCCTGCCGCTTGCCGGTGCAGGAAAAGTCGCAGTTTATGGTAACGGCGTCCGCCACACGGTAAAAGGGGGTACCGGTTCCGGAGACGTTAACACAAGAACGGTTGTTACGATCGAACAGGGCTTAAAAGAGGCCGGCTTTGAAATTCTGACTGGTAAATGGCTCGATGAATATGACAAAGTGCTTGCAGATGCGCAGGCTGCATATCAGGCAGAGCTGGCAAAAAAAGCAGAGGAGCTTCACGTTCCGATTTTTGCTGTTATGTTCTCGGAAGTATTTGCACAGCCTGATGTGCCGGTAATTACCGAAAAAGAGGACACCGATACCGCTATCTATGTTCTGTCAAGAAACTCCGGTGAAGGTGCAGACCGCTATAACAGAGCATGCGATTATCTGCTCGGCGAAAACGAGCTCGCTGACATTGCCTATCTGGCAGAGCATTATGAGAAAACAGTTTTAATTTTGAATATTGCGAACCTTGTAGACACCACAGAGTTAAAGAAAATCAAAGGACTGAATGCAATTCTTCTTGCAGGACAGGCCGGAAATGCAACCGGAAACATCGTTGCAGACGTTGTTCTCGGAAAGAGCATCCCATCCGGAAAGCTGACTGATACATGGGCTGCTTCCTATGAAGACTATCCGTCCTCAAAAAATTTCAGCCACAACAACGGTGACACCAACGATGAGTATTACAGCGACGGCATTTATGTCGGCTACCGTTATTTTGACACCTTCAACGTAACCCCGAACTACTGCTTCGGCTATGGCAAAGGTTATACTGATTTTGAGACGGAAGTAAGGGACGTGGAGGCAGATGCCAAGAACGTTACCGTTACCGCATCCGTAAAGAATATTGGTGATGCATTCGCCGGAAAAGAAGTCGTACAGGTTTACTATTCCGCACCGGATGGCACGATTGAGAAACCGTATCAGGAGCTTGGCGGCTTCGGAAAATCCGATCTGCTCTCGCCGGGTGAGTCCCAGACGATTACCATTTCCTTCCCGACGAGATCTATGGCTTCCTACGATGAGAAAAAAGCAGCATGGGTACTCGAGGCAGGAACGTATTACATCCGTGTCGGCAACAGCTCCAGAACAACGAAAGTGGCAGCAGCCCTGAATCTCAAAGAGACCGTTGTTACGGTTCAGGGAAAGAATCTCTTCCCTGCAGATGACGCTCCACAGGAACTCTCCAAAGCAGGCGTAACACCGTACAGCTATGAAGGTGAGGCAGAAGAAAAAGCAGCTGCAAAACAGATCGATATCTGCAGCAAATGCATCAAGACGGAGACTGTTGTCTACAGTGAGACACCGGAAGCATTCCCGGCTTATGAGGGAGAGAAGCTGACCGCGGCAGATGTAAAGAGCGGAAAAGCGACGTTAAAAGATCTCGTATCGCAGCTGACCGTAGAAGAGATGGCTGCCGTTTGCAATGGTACTGCAGACGGACTTGGCCAGGAAGGATTTATCGGATCTTCTTCCGATATGGCGCCTGGAGCAGCGGGAGATACGACTTCCATTCTTCTTGAGGACAGAGGTATTTACAATACGATTCTTGCAGACGGTCCGGCCGGTCTTCGTCTGATTCCGCACTTTGTCGTTGATGCAGACGGAAAGATGGTATCCTCCGGAAATCCTCTGGAAGATGCGTTTAACAAAAATGAAATCGAAGTTCCGGAAGGCGGCACGGAGTATTTCCAGTACTGCACCGCAATCCCGGTAGCAGCGCTTCTTGCGCAATCGTGGAACATGGATCTGATCCAGAAATGCGGTGATATCGTCGGAAAAGAGATGGAAGAATTCCACATTTCCGTATGGCTGGCGCCTGGCATGAATATTCACAGAAATCCGCTTTGCGGAAGAAACTTCGAGTACTACTCGGAAGATCCGCTGGTGGCAGGTATGTGCGCCGCAGCCGATACCAGAGGAATCCAGTCCCATGCCGGAATCGGAACCAGCATTAAGCACTTTGCAGCCAACAACCAGGAAGACAACCGTATGTACGTCAATGAGCACATCAGCGAGCGCGCAATGCGTGAAATCTATCTGAAGGGCTTTGAAATCGCAGTCAAGACAGCACAGCCGATGACGATTATGTCTTCCTACAACCTGGTAAACGGTGTGCATACTGCCAACAGCCACGACCTTCTGACCGCAGCAGCAAGAGATGAGTGGGGCTTCGCAGGCTATGTCATGACCGACTGGGGAACCTCAGAGGACATGAGCGGATTGTTCGCTTACAAATATAACCTGAAATATGGACATTCCACTTCAAGAGAGTGTGTTCTTGCAGGAAACGATCTGCAGATGCCTGGCCAGCAAGGAAACCGTCAGGAAATTGTAGCATCTGTTGCAGACGGAACTCTGCCGCTTGGACAGCTTCAGACCTGTGCATACCGCATTCTGAATGTTGTTCTGCAGTCCCTCGCCTATGATGATTGCAAACCATACGGTGATCAGTTCGATCTCGAAGAGGCAGTTACCGTTACAAAAGCATAAAAAATCAAAAAAACATAGAAGCAGCCCCGCAGACCTTTACCATAAGGCTTTGCGGGGCTGCTTTTTGTACGGTCAAAGGAGCAAGGCTGTGACTGCAAGAGATAAGCGATTTCCGCAATCTGCAAGCCCAGCTTGGTGGCATAAAATGTAAAAAGCTCACGAAAGAACTGTAAAACTGGAGAAAAATACAGAATAAAATCGGTAAAAAAATAAAAAATAGTGAAAAATGCACAAAAAGATTGTCCATAGAGCAAATAGTGTGTTATAATGAATGCATCTATTAAAACAGGGGGATAGATTATGGCAAAAGAAATGATAGCAATGCTTCTTGCCGGAGGTCAGGGATCTCGCCTTTATGCGCTGACCGAGAAGCTTGCAAAACCGGCAGTTCCATTTGGCGGAAAATATAGAATCATCGATTTCCCACTTTCTAACTGCGTAAATTCCGGAATTGATACCGTAGGTATTCTGACACAGTATCAGCCAATGGTGTTAAATGAGTACATAGGAAACGGCCAGCCGTGGGATCTGGACCGCCTCCATGGAGGTGTTCACGTGCTGCCTCCTTATCAGAAAGCCTCAGGTTCTGACTGGTATAAAGGAACTGCAAATGCCATCTACCAGAACATTCCATTCATCGAGAGCTACGATCCGGAGTACGTCATCATCCTTTCCGGAGACCAGATCTGCAAACAGGACTACAGCGATTTCCTCCGCTTCCATAAGGAAAAGGGCGCAGAATTCAGCGTTGCGGTTATGGAAGTGCCGTGGGAGGAGGCATCCCGTTTCGGACTTATGGTAGCAGATGAAAATGACAAAATCACCGAGTTCCAGGAAAAACCAAAACAGCCGAAATCCAATCTGGCATCCATGGGTATCTACATTTTCAACTGGGATATCCTGAAAAAATATCTGATTGAGGACGAGGCAGACCCGAATTCTTCGAACGATTTCGGAAACAACATCATCCCGAATCTTTTAAAAGACGGACGCAATATGTACGCTTATCATTTCAGCGGATACTGGAAAGATGTAGGAACCATCTCCTCTTTGTGGGAGGCAAATATGGAAATCCTCGATCCGGAACACAGCGGAATCAACCTGTTTGACAATAACTGGAAGATTTACAGCCGAAACAGCGGAAAAACAGGCCATAAGATCACCGAAACCGCTGTTGTGGAAAACTGTATGATCACCGATGGCTGCCGTATTGCAGGTCATGTCAAACATTCGATTCTGTTCTCCGGTGTAAAGGTTGCAGAGGGCGCAGAAGTAGAAGATGCCGTTATCATGGGAGGAACCGTGATCGAATCCGGAGCAGTCGTGAAACACTGTATCGTTGCGGAAAACGTTGTGATTGGCCAGAATGCCGTGGTAGGAGAAATGCCGCATGACGGTGAAAAAGGTGTTGCCACCATCGGATCCGGAATCCATATCGGTGAGCGTGCCAAAGTAGGACCAAATGCAATGGTAAATGCAAATGTAAAGGATGGTGAAGAAGAATGGTAAACGCAAATGCAGATGCACTGGGCATCATTTTCCCAAACAGTTATGATGAGCAGGTACCGGATCTGGTAAACGAGCGTCTGATGGCCTCCATTCCTTTTGCCAGCCGTTACCGCATGGTGGACTTTATTTTATCCAGCATGGTAAACTGCGGAATCGGAAATGTATCCATTATCGTCCGCAAAAATTACCATTCGCTGATGGATCATCTCGGCTCCGGACGTGAGTGGGATCTCGCCAGAAAAAAAGGCGGCTTAAACATTGTTCCGCCTTATTCCGAGAAGAAAATTCAGGTGTATTCCGGAAGAGTGGAAGCACTGGCAAATGTTCTCGATTTTCTGAAATGGCAGAAAGAAAAATATGTTGTTATGGCGGACACCAACATTGCCTGCAATTTTGATTTCAAAGAGATGCTGAATCAGCATATCGAAAGCGGCGCAGATGTTACTGCAGCTTATACCAAGCAGCCGATTCCGGAAGGCGTCAGAAGCTCTTACGAGAAAACCAATTATCTGCACTACACCTTCTCCATGGCAGGACAGAAGATCAGCAAGATCTTTGTAAACTCGGAGGAAAACGGAGTACAGAATGTATCGATGAATATCTACGTGATGGAGCGTCAGCTTCTGATCGACGAAATCAAAAAAGGCTTTGTCCTTGGAAATAAATTCTTTGAGCGTGATGTCCTGGCACCGCAAACGGAGAAACTGAACATTCAGGGATATGAGTTTACCGGTTATCAGGCAAGAATCGACGATATGAAGAGTTATTTCGATGAGAACATGAAGCTCTTAAAAGATGAGAATCTCGATAGTCTCTTCTCCGGCAACCCGATCTATACCAAAGTCCGCGACGACAATCCGACCCGTTATATCAACGGATCAAAAGCGAAAAACGTGATGGTAGCAGACGGCTGTGTGATCGAAGGCGAAATCGAAAACAGCATTTTGTTCCGTGGTGTCAAGGTAGCCAAGGGAGCAAAAGTAAAGAACTGCATTCTGATGCAGGATACCGTGATTGAAGCAGGCGCTGAGATTGAGTACGTTGTTTCTGATAAATACGTTACGGTATCTGAAGGAAAACAGCTCAAAGGAACCGATTCCTTCCCGGTATTTATTGCGAAGGATCAGGTTGTATAAAGAAAAGAATAGAATGAAATAGAAATACCGACTGCCAATGTAGAATATATCAATATTGATGGGCAGTCGGTATTTTTTGGAAAAATTCAGAGAAAAATAGTAGATTGAGTAATGCATCTGTGATATGGTAATAAAACAAAACAGTGATAGCCTAAGGAAGGGAAGATTCTTACCATAAAAATTCCCGGTTGTACAGCTTATGGTTACAGTACAGTCTGTTTTTAGGCTTTCAGCGTTGGCAGCTGATACTGTTTTTTCAGCTCTTTATATTCTGTCTCAAATTCTTCTTCTTTCTTTAATGCATGCAGATACTCATGTGTATCAAAGGATCCGCTGTGGATCTGGCTGACGCAGACGGCAATGTTGGAGCAGTGGTCGGAAATCCGTTCGAAGTCGGTCATCACATCGGAAAGGATAAAACCAAGCTCGATCGTGCATTTTCCACTCTGGAGCCGTTCGATGTGGTGGTTCTTCAGGCTGGAATTCAGGCTGTCAATCACCTGCTCGAGTGGTTCCACTTCATTTGCTTTTTTTACATCCTCATTGTTGAAAACGGAGAAGGTCAGGCTGACAATATCTTTGACTGCTTTTCCATAAACAGCAAGCTCTGCGGCTCCGTCAGAAGAGAACTGCAGGTTCTTGTCATGCATCTCTCTTGCAGCTTTCATGATGTTGACGGTGTGATCGGAAATTCGTTCGAAATCGCCGATGCAGTGCAGAATCATGGAAAGTGTCTGGCTGTCCTTCGGGGAAAGCTTTTCGCTGGAAAGCTTCACCAGATATGTGCCGAGGGCATCTTCAAAATGATCCACCTTTTTCTCAAGAATATCTACATTTTCCGCATCCGCCTCGTTGTAGGAGGCCATCAGGTCAACAGAAGTAACAAGACCGGTTTCGGTCAGTTCTGCCATTTTTGCGGCTGCAACTTTACACTGCTGCAGAGCAAAAGCCGGGCTGTCGAGGAAACGGGTATCGAGCATCTGAACAGCTTCGTCTGCTTTTTCTTCCGGTCCGTCCGGAATGGTCAGTTTCGCAAGTTTGACCAGTCCGTCTGCAAACGGGAACAGGATCAGTGTTGCGAAAATATTGAAGCCGGAGTGAACGATTGCGATGCCGGCTGCATTTGCCGAGGTTTCCAGGAATGGAAAATGTACAAAGGCATTGATTCCATAGAAGAGAACCAGGAAAAGAACAGTACCGATAATGTTAAAATAAAGGTGAACCATTGCGGTACGGCGTGCATTGCGGCTTGTACCGATGGAGGAGAGCAATGCGGTGATACATGTACCGATATTCTGTCCCATGATGATAGGGATCGCTACGGCGTAGCTGACGGAACCGGTTGCGCAGAGTGCCTGGAGAATACCGACAGAAGCAGAGGAACTCTGGATCACGGCGGTCAGAATGGTTCCGGCAAGAACACCGAGCACCGGAATTGAGAATTTTACGAGAAGTCCCGTGAATTCCGGTACATCTGCGAGCGGTGATACAGCGCTGCTCATGGTGTGCATACCAAACATCAGAATGGAAAAACCGGTTAACAGGGTACCGACATTTTTCTTTTTATCGCTCTTTGCCAGCATCAGCATAAAAACGCCGATGATTGCAAGAATGGGGGAAAAGGACGACGGGTTCAGCATTTTAATGAATACATTGTCGCCCTGAATGCCGGTAAGACTTAAGATCCAGGAAGTGATGGTGGTACCGATATTGGCGCCCATGATGATGCCGACTGCCTGGTTCAGCTTCATGATGCCGGAGTTTACGAATCCGACAACCATAACAGTAGTTGCAGAAGAGGACTGGATAACTGCGGTAACACCGGCACCTAAAAGAACTGCCATAATCCGCTTTGATGTCAGCTTTTCCAGCAGGTATTCCAGTTTACCGCCGGAAAGTTTGGTCAGGCCATCGCCCATGGCACTCATGCCGTATAAGAACATGGCAAGGCCACCGACAAAGGATAACACTCCAAAAATGTCCATAATTTCTCCCTTTACGTAATTTTCTTTTTCTTTTCGTGGTTTTAACAATAGATACACGTTTTGCAGGTCTTACTCGAGAAAAAACCTACATTTAGAAGATAACACATCTAAAAACAGTTTTGTGTTAAATGTATGTAAAGTTTGTAAAACGGTCAAAACAACTCAAAATCCGGTGCGGCACTGTTTTGTGCCGGTACCGGATCGTTTCTCGATTCCTTTGCATCCGAAAGAAGCTGCCACTCGCAGGATCTGCAGATGCGGGTAGTTTGGCTGAATATGATTTTCATAAGAAATCTTTTAACTTTTCCATGTTGTATTCTTCAAATTTTCGCAGCTTATCCATCAGATCCCGGATTTTGGGATCCGCGTCCTCATACTGGCGGTACTTCTGGATTGCCTCGACGATGCCCATGCTGCTTCCGGTAATCAGCATGCTGGCAATGTGTGAGACGGACGGATCCGTCATAGTCTGCAGGTTTATCATAAAATACGTGCGTGCTTTTTCCATTATGCCAAGGCCTTTTTCATCGTAGCCGTGTTCATTCAGCAGCTCCTTTGCCGCCTGATGAAATTCCTCATAGCCCTGAAACTGGGTTTTCAGATGTTCTTTTAAGTCTTTGTCCTCAACGACTCCAATGAGCTGCCGGATCGTGTCGACACCCATCTGGGAGTTCTGGTAAATAAAGTTTAAAAGCTCTGCATCTCCACTCATCGTGCATCTTCCTTTCTTACTTTCTTTGGTGGTTTCATGAAAAAGTATTGCCGGAAATCGGGGCAAATATACCTGATTTTAATTGTAATTTTACCTGAAATCCATATTTCGGCAGCGACAGGAAAGGAGGCTGGCATTTGCTGACCACAAAAGATATGGTGCATTACGGGCCGGAGTCGGCGATTGGGATTCTGGGAGAAACGGGATCTGTCATCTGGGCGGAGGGTCTCTTTTGAGAGAGTTATTCATTTGGGAACTTTTGCTTGCAGTTTTGCCGGAGTGTGGTAAAGTAGTAGAGGAGTTATATGAATTTCAGCGGGAGACAGAAAATCGGATCTGTCGTTCCGCGTTCAGAAAGAGGATAGAACATTATGCTGAAAAAAATTGGAAGAAATGATCCCTGCTGGTGCGGCAGCGGGAAGAAGTACAAAGACTGCCATCTGGCGCTGGATGAGAAAATCAATTCTTATAAATTAAAGGGATGGAAAATTCCGCCGAAGAAAATTATCAAAAGACCGGATCAGATCGATGGAATTCGTGAAAGCGGTCTTGTCAATATTGCAGTTCTGGATTATGTGGCCGAAAACATTCATGCAGGCATGAGTACGGAAGACATCGACCGTCTAGTTGCGGAAAAAACAAAAGAACTCGGCGGAATTGCAGCACCGCTGAACTATGAGGGATTTCCGAAGAGCGTGTGCACCTCCATCAACGATGCGGTATGCCATGGAATTCCGAACGAAGAGGAAATTCTGCAGGACGGAGATATCATCAATGTTGATGTTTCTACCATTTACAAGGGATATTTTTCCGACTCTTCCCGTATGTTCTGTATCGGTGAGGTAGACGATGTTTCAAAGAAGCTGGTGGAAGATACGTTAAAAGCCGTACAGCTCGGACTCTCCGAAGTACGTCCGTTTAACCGGCTTGGCAATGTCGGCGCGGTGATCAATGAATTTGCCCAGAGCCAGGGCTATAAAGTTGTCCGTGACATCGGTGGCCATGGCGTCGGTCTGGAGTTTCACGAGGATCCGTTCGTCAGCTATGTCACAAGACGAGATACCGGAATGCTGCTCGTGCCGGGCATGGTATTCACCATTGAGCCTATGATCAATCTCGGAACCGATGAAATTTTCATCGACTCCGACAACGACTGGACTGTCTACACCGAAGACGGCGCACCGTCAGCCCAGTGGGAGGTTACGGTTGCGGTAACAGAAGATGGATATGAAATTCTGGCATATTAATTGACGCATAGAAATACAAAAGCTGTGTCTGTGGAAGAAACTATTTTCCGGAGACACGGCTTTTTTCTAAAGAGAAAAGGGAGAAATATTATGCTGGATTTGGAACAGGAGATGAGCCGGTGCCGGGTTTGTCCGCGGAAGTGCGGAGCGGACCGGGAGCATGGAAAGACGGGATATTGTAAGGCGCCCTCCGGGGTTGCGGCGGCGCGGGCTGCACTGCATTTCTGGGAGGAGCCGTGTATTTCCGGGACGACGGGGTCGGGGACGGTTTTCTTTTCCGGATGTAATCTGCGGTGTGTTTACTGTCAGAACCATCATATTGCGGAGATGGAGAGCGGAAAAGTGATTTCGATCGGGCGGCTTTCGGATATTTTTCTGGAGCTGCAGGCGCAGAATGCGAATAACATCAATCTCGTGACGCCGAGCCACTACGTGCTGCAGATCCGGGAAGCACTTCTTCTGGCGAAAGAGAAGGGACTTACCGTACCGATTGTCTATAACTGCGGTGGGTATGAGAGCGTGGAAGCCCTGCAGGCCCTTGATGGGCTGATCGATATTTACCTGACGGATTTTAAATATATGGTTCCCTCGCTTGCAAAAGCGTACTCGCGGGCAGAAGATTACCCAGAAACAGCAAAACGGGCGCTGGCGGAAATGGTGCGTCAGACGGGCAGGGCTGTATTCGATGAGAATGGTCTGATGAAAAAAGGTGTGATTGTGCGCCATTTATTGCTGCCCGGTGCTGTAAAAAATGCAAAAGCTGTGGTAAAATACGTCTATGAGACGTACGGCGATACCGTCTGGCTGAGCCTCATGAGCCAGTACACGCCGCTTCCGCAGGTGGAAAACATAAGTCCGCTGAACCGGAAAACGACAAAGCGGGAGTATGAGCGTCTGCTGGACTATACGTTTTCCCTCGGCGTCACCAACGCCTTTTTACAGGAAGGCCCGGTGGCCGAGGAGAGCTTCATTCCGGAGTTTGACGGAAGAGGAATCTGACGTTATAGTTCACTCGTGCAAAAAGGAGCTGTGCAGCAGCAAAAAGCGCTGGAAGCGCGGTTTTGAGAATGCAAGCAAAACACATTTGTCTATGATTAGATATGACTAACTATATTGTTTTAAGGAGGAAAAACTTTTGAGCAACGCAGTTGTAACACTGAAAAAAGGAGAGGGCCGCGCCTTAAAGCAGGGCGGAGCCTGGATTTTTGATAATGAGATCGCTTCGATTTTAGGAGCATATGAAAACGGAGATATCGTGCTGGTGCGCGACTTCGACGGATATCCGATGGGACGAGGTTTTATCAACGAGCATTCCAAAATCCGCATCCGTATGATGACAAGAAATATCGACCAGGAAATCGATGAAGCATTTTTGAGAAAAAGAGTGCAGGATGCCTGGGAATACCGCAAAAAAGTGACAGACACATCAAGCTGCCGCCTGATCTTTGGCGAGGCAGACTTCCTGCCGGGACTCGTAGTGGATAAATTCTCCGATGTGCTGGTCGTTCAGTCACTGGCACTTGGTATCGACAAAATGAAAATGACGATTATCCGCCTGTTGGAGGAGGTTCTGGCGGCTGACGGGGTTAAGATCCGCGGCGTGTTTGAGCGAAGTGATGCAAAAGTGCGTGAGCAGGAGGGCATGGAGCGTGTGAAAGGATTTCTCTCCGAGCCGTTTGACACCAGCGTGGAAATCGTCGAGAATGGTGTCCACTATCTCGTCGATGTCAAGGACGGCCAGAAAACTGGTTTCTTCCTGGATCAGAAATACAACCGTCTGGCTGTGCAGAAGCTCTGCAAGGACGCGAGAGTGCTCGACTGCTTTACCCATACCGGATCGTTTGCACTGAATGCGGCATATGCAGGAGCAAAGGAAGTTATCGGCGTTGATGCATCAGAGCTCGGCGTAGAGCAGGCACGGAAAAACGCATCCTTAAATGGTCTGGAAAACGTAGCATCTTTCGTGTGCGAGGATGTCTTTGAACTGTTGCCGCGTCTTGAAAAAGAGGGAGAAAAATTCGACGTCGTTATCCTTGACCCGCCGGCCTTCACAAAATCAAGAAACTCCATCAAAAACGCAATCAAGGGATATCGTGAAATCAATCTGCGCGGCATGAAACTGGTCAAAGACGGCGGCTATCTGTGCACCTGTTCGTGTTCCCACTTTATGGACTACGAACTCTTCACGAAAACCATCAACCAGGCGGCTCACAACGTCCACAAACGTCTCCGTCAGGTAGAATACCGCACCCAGGCTCCGGATCACCCAATTCTGTGGGCGGCGGATGAGTCCTATTACCTGAAATTTTATATCTTCCAGGTTGTGGATGAAAAATAGAAATTCTTCCTCTGCCGGAAGCGCCGAAACGGAGAATCAAAGTGTACGGTGATTCAGCCTCCGCAGGAAAAGTCTCCGAAGCGCTGGTTTTTTCGGAAAGTTGTGATATAGTAAAATTATGCGAAAGGAATCGAATAGAAAGCAAGAAATGGGAGGAATTGCCATATGATGTATCCATTCATGACATTAAATGACGATACGGAAATTACCCACTCAGAAATGAAATCAGATGGAAAAGTAAAAGTATACATTGAAACCCCAGACGAAACAGGTGGATTTCATAATGCAACATGCTGGCTTCCAGGATACCAGTGGGAAGAAATTGAGGGATATTCAGATGCGGAAATGGCTTATTTTAAGCAGTTGATTCGAAATAATGCACACCTTATTCTTGAATTTTCAAAAGAAGGAGGCGTTTTGAATGCCGCAAATTCTTAGAATCGGACCATACAGTCTGTATTTCTGGTCGAATGAAAGTGATCCATTGGAACCAATTCATATTCACATTTCAGAGGGACGGGCAAGTGCAGCTGCAACAAAAGTCTGGATTACAAGTACGGGAAAAGCAATGGTATGCAACAACAATTCCAAAATTCCAGAAAATGTGTTAAAAAAACTGGTGCGAATCGTTGAGGCCAACAGTGAAACTATCATAGAGGAATGGCTGAATCGTTTCGGGGAGATCCGTTATTTCTGCTGACATACGATAAAAGAAAGAGGAACTACAAATGACAGAACCAACACCCCACACACAAAAGAAAAAGCACTCCCGCCAGATGGCCACAAGCTGTGAGTCGTGCGGCAATTTTGTGTACGATGAGGATTATGAGTGCTACACCTGCGAGGTGGATCTCGATGAGGATGAGATGGCACGTTTTCTGCAGGATAAATTTTACAACTGTCCGTACTACCAGCTCGGCGACGAGTATCGGATTGTGCGGAAACAGATGTAGGCAGGCAATGCGTCCGGTATACAAAGCTGCGGCGTTTGCGATAAAAACAAAAAAAGAACAGGAGGATTTTTACCATGAACAACGAAGTATTAAATGCAATCAAAACAAGAAGAAGCATCCGCAAATACAAAGCGGAGCAGATTACCGATGAGCAGCTCGATGCAATTCTGGAGGCCGGAACGTATGCGGCAACCGGCATGGGAAAACAGTCGCCGGTGATTGTTGTGGTACAGAAACCGGAGCTGATTGCAAAACTTTCGAAAATGAATGCGGCTGTTATGGGTACAACATCCGATCCGTTCTACGGCGCACCGACCGTTCTGATCGTGCTTGCTGACCCGGAGCGTGGAACTTATGTGGAGGACGGCTCTCTTGTTATGGGAAATCTGATGCTGGCAGCACATGCCGTTGGTGTGGATTCCTGCTGGATCCATCGTGCAAAAGAAGAGTTCGCGAGCCCGGAGGGAAAAGCCCTCTTAAAAGAGTGGGGACTTTCCGAAAATTATGTTGGAATCGGCCACTGCATCCTCGGCTATCGCGACTGTGAGTACCCGGAGGCAAAAGAAAGAAAATCAGATTATATTGTAAGAGTATAATCATCTGCGAAAACGGCTCCGGGAGCGGCTGTGCGTTGAAAACACCCGCCCGGAGTCCATATTTTTAACCGAATCAAGCAAGTAGCGAAGCGGATTGCGAATATCCGCTTTGTTAGAGACAACAGAGGAACAGCCATGTATCGAATTATGATTGTAGAAGATGATGAAGTCATCGCCCGCGCCGTGCAGCAGAGTCTGGTTTCCTGGGGCATGGATGCGTTCTGCGTACAGGATTTTTCCGGCGTTCTCGCCGAATTTGCCGTGAAAAATCCGCAATTAGTGCTGATGGACATTCATCTTCCCTTTTTTAACGGATTTCACTGGTGCCAGGAGATTCGAAAAGTCTCTAAAGTGCCGGTAATTTTTCTTTCTTCTGCATCGGACAACATGAACATCATTATGGCCGTTAATATGGGCGGCGATGACTTTATCGCGAAGCCGTTTGATTTAAGTGTCCTGACCGCCAAAGTCCAGGCGATGCTCCGCCGTACCTACGAATTTGCCGGAGAAACGAATTTCCTCGAGCACCGTGGTGCCATGCTCGATACGGGAAGTGGTGTGCTGAATTACCGGGGAAAGCGGATTGAGCTGACAAAAAATGAGTGGCGCATTCTGCAGTCCCTTCTCGAAAATAAAGGAAAAGCCGTCAGCCGCGATATGCTGATGATGCATCTGTGGGAGTCGGACAGCTTTATAGATGACAACACGCTGACCGTCAACGTCACGCGCCTGCGGAAAAAACTGGAGGAGGCAGGACTTACAGACTTTATCCAGACGAAAAAGGGTGTCGGCTACCTGATCGCATGACGGAAGCAGAACAGGAGAAAAAGGATGGAACAACAGAAAGAGGGAATCCGGCAGGAGTTTATGCTTCTTAACTGGTATTTGAAAGAGCATCTTGCATCGGCCGTGCGGATTGCCGCTTTTATAGGAGTATTTTCACTCCTCTGTTTTCTGCGCAATGTGCCGCAGGATGTCACCGTTTATATGATCGTGCTGATGGCTGCTGCCGGAGCCGCAGGTTTTTGCTTTCATTATGGGAAGTACCGGAAACATCATCTGGTCTTAGCACTCCTTGCCGCCGAACCGCAGGGCAAAACAGAAGCGCTTCCGGAGGCGGACGGGCTTCTGGCGCGGGATTACCAGCAGATCATCGCATCCTACGAGCGGCAGTTTCAGGAAGAACAGATTAAGATGGAGCAGAAATACCGCGATATGATGGAGTATTACACGATGTGGACCCATCAGATCAAAACGCCGATTGCGGCAATGCGGCTGCTTCTGCAGGAGGAGGATACGCCGCTTTCGCGTGAAATGCAGAGCGAACTTTTCCAGACGGAGCAGTATGTGCAGATGGCGCTGCAGTACCTGCGCATGGAAAAAATGACATCGGATCTTGTCTTTGCAAGGTACGATTTGGATGCGCTGATCCGCCAGGCTGTGCGGAAATATGCCCCGCTTTTTATCCGCCGGAAGATTATCCTTTCCTACGAGCCGGTGCACTGCGAGGTGCTGACAGATGAAAAATGGCTCGTCTTTGTGCTGGAGCAGATTCTGTCAAATGCGCTGAAATACACGAAAAGTGGCAGCATTCACATCTATCTGTCACCGGATGCACCAAAAACGCTGGTGATTGAGGACACCGGCATCGGCATTGCGCCGGAGGATCTGCCGCGGATTTTCGAAAAAGGCTACACGGGCTGCAACGGCCGCGCAGACAAGCGGTCAACGGGCATCGGACTGTATCTGTGCCGCCAGATCATGGAGAAACTTTCGCATACCATCCGCATCGAGTCGGAGATGGGAGCGGGAACGAAGGTGTATCTTGGGCTGGATACCGTATCCCTGTAGTACATAGAGAGCTTCGCCGGGAATCTTACAGAAATGTAAGGTTGCCGGTCTTTTTGTAAGATGATCCTAAGGCAGAAGAGAGCGCGGACGGGTATAATAAGCCTTGTCAATTAAAAAAACAGTTCAGACAGAAAGGAAAATGTGACATGGCAATTCTGGAAGTAGAACATCTGAAAAAAACATATACCACGCGCCTTGGCAGCAACCGGGTGGAAGCGTTGAAAGACGTTAATTTTACAGTGGAACGGGGCGAATTTGTTGCAATCATGGGCGAATCGGGAAGCGGAAAAACGACGCTTCTGAACCTGCTCGCAGCACTAGACAAGCCAACTGGCGGACAGGTGCGGTTAAATGGAAAGAATCTCGGCGAATTAAAAGAGAAGGAGATTGCCGGATTCCGCCGCGAAAACTTAGGCTTCGTGTTCCAGGACTTCAACCTGCTCGATACCTTTTCCCTGCGTGACAACATTTATCTGCCGCTCGTGCTGGAAGGAAAAAAATACGAGGAGATGAGTCTTCGGGCAGAGCCGATTGCGAAAAAACTCGGCATCACCCAGATCCTCAATAAATACCCATATGAGGTATCCGGCGGACAGAAGCAGCGTGCAGTCGTTGCGCGTGCGCTGATTACCAATCCGGAGCTGGTTCTTGCGGATGAGCCTTCCGGCGCGCTCGATTCCCATGCAGCGGATGGCCTCATGAAACTGTTCGGGGAGATCAACGAGGAGGGCCAGACGATTGTTATGGTAACGCACAGTGTGAAGGCGGCCTGCTCGGCGAAACGTGTGCTGTTCATCAAGGACGGCGAGGTCTTCCACCAGCTGTATCGCGGTTCTTTAGGGCGCGATGAAATGTATCAGAAGATCTCCGATACGCTGACAATTCTTGCGACGGGTGGTGAACGGGATGAATAATCTGCTGTATGCCAGACTGGCAAAAACAAATTTGAGCAAAAACCGTCAGAATATTCTTCCGTATCTGCTGTCATGCATCGGCACGGTGGTGATGTTTTTTATCATGGATACACTGGCGCAGGGAAGTGGCTTTGATTCCATGATCGGAAAAGATACGATCCTGACAGTGATGGGGATGGGAACCTATATCATTGGCCTGTTCGCGGTGATTTTTCTGATCTACAGCAACAGTTTTTTGGCAAAAAGAAGAAAAAAAGAGTTCGGTCTGTTCCAGATTCTCGGCATGGAGAAAAAGCATCTGGCGAAGATCCTCTTTTTTGAGAGTCTGTATCTGTGGGCGGCATCGCTTGGAATCGGTATTCTGCTCGGTGTGTTGCTGTACCGCCTGCTGTTTCTGGTGCTGATGAAGCTGACCGGACTGAACGGAACAATTGGTTTTGCGTTCAGTGCAAAAGCCGTGGGAAGTACGATGCTGCTGTTCGGCCTGACTTTTGTGATCAATTTTCTCTTAAGCCTTCGCCAGATCCACGTCTCACAGCCGGTCGAACTGCTGCACGGCGGCGCGCAGGGTGAGCGGGAACCGAAAACGAAGCTTTTGACGGCGGTTCTTGGATTCATGCTTCTTGGTGTTGGCTATTATCTGGCTCTGACCTGCCAATCCTCGATGGACGCACTTGATAAGTTTTTTAATGCAATCGCTTTGGTTATGGTGGGAACGTACTGCCTGTTTTCTGCTGGAAGTATTGCATTTTTGAAAATTCTGAAGAAAAACAAAAATTACTATTACCAGACACGCCATTTTACAAGCATTTCAGGCATGCTGTACCGCATGAAGCAAAATGCGGTCGGTCTTGCGAATATCTGTATTCTGTCAACGGGTGTGCTTCTGGTTATCTCCATCAGCACATGTCTGTGGACGGGAATTGAGGAGGTTACCTATACGCGGTTTCCACATCAGATTTCGATCGAAGCAAATACTGGCGTGAGCGGCATTATGAAGACGGTGGAACCGGTCAGTCAGAAGATGATAGAGGAAGTGAAAACTGGGATTGATCAGCATCTGGAAGAAAAGCAGCTCAGAAAAAAGTATGAAAGTGATCAGAGATACTATGTTATGCTTGCTGTTGTAGATAGAAACAAAGTAGAAAAAACACAGTCAGATGATGCTGCGGCGAGCACACTGATAAAAATCATGGAAGAGTCGGAGTACAATCAGGTAACCGGCGAACAGGTAGAGCTGGAACCAGGGCAGGCTCTGGTTTTTCAGGAAAAACAGAAAAATTATGGATATGACACGATTGAACTGGGAAATCAGACGTATGAAGTAAAAAAATGGAATACCGATAAGAAATCGTATATTCTGGATGAGAAGACGCAAGTGTATGAGACAATGACGGTGGTGACGCGGAACAAGGAAGCAAAGGAAGCGTATGCGGCTGTGCAGGGAAAGGAGCCAGAAGGATACAGTTGGGAATATGCTCTGGATCTTATCGGGGATGCCGGCGAACAGATCACTGTTGGAGATGAGATTGAGACGATACTGACGGAATCATCTTTTAACGGATGGGTGGAAGTGCGCGAAAAAGAGCGCAATACGGTTTACAGTCTGTATGGTTCACTTCTGTTTTTAGGTGTTTTCGTCGGTGCGCTGTTTTTGATGGGTGCCGTTATGATTATCTATTACAAGCAGGTTTCAGAAGGCTTCGATGACCGAAAACGGTTCCAGATTATGCAGAAGGTCGGCATGAGCCGCAAAGAAATCCGTCAGACGATTCAGTCACAGGTGGTAACGGTCTTTTTCATGCCGCTCGCGGTGGCCGTGGTGCATACAATGGTAGCGTTTCCATTGACCAGGCGTATCATGGCAATGCTGAATTTCCCGGACAGCAATCTGTTCCTGGCTGCAACAGCGATTACGATTGCGGCGTTTGCCGTGGTTTACCTGATCGTCTATGTGCTGACGGCGCGGGCGTATTACAAAATTGTGGAATAAGAAGATGTACTTTTTTTAATACATCGAAGCGCCTTTGAAAAAAACTTAACAAAAAAATAATAAGAAAAAGACATCCGGCGCAGACGGAAAATCTGCGGGGGATGTCTTTTTGGTTGTTCTATTTATAAATGCCGTTGATGGTAACTTTGAAAAGAGCTTCCTTTCCATTGAGTTCGTCTTTTCCATAGTCTTCCGGGAAAGTGACGGTTACATCTACGCTGTCGCCCGGGTGATGGCCGATGAGCTGTTCTTCAAAGTCATCGATGTAAGTGTGGGAGCCGATCACAAGATCAGCGCCGTTTCCTTTTGTGTTTCCACCTTCAAATTCCACGCCGTCAATGGAGCCGACATAGTCGATATTGACGGTATCACCGTCCTCAATGGTGAGGGAAGTGTCGGTCTGCAAAGAGGCAGAAGCCGAAGTGGAGGCTGATGAGGCGGATGCGGCCGATGAGGCTGTGGAGGTATCCCCCGAGGCACTTTTGACAGAGAGTCGTTTGGAATCGAGTACGCTGGCGATAATAAGGCCGACGATCACAACGACAATCAGAGCTGGTCCGGCCCAGCTCCAGATCTTTTTGTAATGCGCTACTTTCGCTTCGTGCTCCCGCTCTTTGGCACGCCGTTCCTTGGCAGCTTTTCTGTTTTCTTTGTTCATAAAATGGATCTCCTTTGCGCTTTTTACGACTGCAATCGTATTTTATAATATCAAGTATATCATAAAAATATGGTAAAAGTGTGAAAAAAATAACACGATCCAACATTGTCAATGCTCAAAAATGACGATATAATGAGTGCAAGTGAGTCAAATGAAAATTTATTTTCATTTGACGAACGACGAATGTCGCTTACGCGGCAGCGTAAGATTGAGTGCAAGTGAGCCAAATGAAAATTTATTTTCAGTTGGCGAACGACGAATGTCGCTTACGCGGCAGCGTAAGATTGAGTGCAAGTGAGTCAAACGAAAATTTATTTTCAGTTGGCGAACGACGAATGCCGCTTACGCGGCAGCGTAAGATTGAGTGCAAGTGAGAAAACGCGGCGAGTAAGGGAGTGAATAAAATGGATGACTGGAGTAGTTTCAGAACGACGACATCCGAACAGCAGCGCCTCCGGGCTGCACTTTCCGGCTTTTGTGAATCGCAGGATCTTCCGGAAGAACAGCGAGCCGCATATACCGCATACCTGCGGAAACGCATCCGTCCCGCTGTCGAAATGCTGATTCGTGAGGATGATTTTTCAAAGCTGGAACGTATTCTGCAGACCGGATGGCTGTCCGATGCAGACCGAAAACGTTTTCTCAACCTTGCTGCCGACCAGCAGAAATGGCAGGCTTTCCGTATTCTCCTGAACCGGAGCTCACAGGATCCGATGCAGGAGAATACGGAAAGCAGAAAAACAGAAGCTGCGTTTCAAAAAGAAAAGCCCACAAAAGAAAAAGAAGCGCTGGCGCTCCGGCTTTTCGAAGAAGCCCGCAAAAACCTCTGCTGGTTGTACCCGGAACTTGGTGAAGCGATTCTTTTCTTTCAGCATCAGCCATCCGACAGGACAAAAGCCATCACATCCGACGGTCATACGATATATTTTAACTCCGATTTTGTACTCTGCATGTGTGCCGAAAATTCATCGTTCCTCAAGGAAGGCTATCAGCACCTGCTGCTGGAATGCATCCGCCGGTTTGGGAAAGAAACACCGGAGCCGGAAAAAAAAGAACAGCCCCCGGTTTCATGGCTGATGCCGGAAAAAGAAAAACAGTCTCCGGTTTCATGGCTGGTGCCGGGAAAAGAACCGGAACTTATCGAGTCTTTTCAATCAGTCTGGAAACGTGCTTCCCGCAAGTTGGCGGAAAACTACGGCACCGGCGGCCTGCGGCGAGGCCAGAACCGTGGTGGAAAAAAAGAAACCCTGTCCGGGATCGAAAAAAGAGCGTACGATTACCGCCGCTTCCTGAAACGCTTTACCGTTACCCGCGAGGAAATGGAGCTGGATCTCGACAGCTTCGATCCAGTCGCTTACCATTATGGGCTTATGTATTACGGAAATTTCCCTTTCATCGAGCCGCCGGAGACGCGCGAGGGAAACCGTCTCGAAGAGCTGGTTATCGCGATCGACACATCCGGTTCGTGCAAAAAAGAAATTGTAGCAAAGTTCCTTGGTGAGACGCGCAGCATTCTTGAAGAAAAAGAAAACTTCTTTTCCCGATGGAACGTCTGCCTGATCCAGTGCGACAGCTTCGTGCAGGATGTCACGATGATCCATTCACCGAAAGAATGGGAAGCTTACCGTGAAACAATTATCATCAAGGGCCGAGGCGGAACCGATTTCCGTCCTGTCTTTCAGAAAGTGGAAGAGTTGCGGAAACAGCATGTATTCCGAAACTTAAAAGCGTTGATCTATTTTACCGACGGAGACGGAATTTATCCCGAACAAAAGCCCGATTACGAGACGGCATTTGTCTTTGTCAGACAGACCGAAAAAATGAATCTTGTCCCAAAATGGGCAAAAAAACTGCTGACAGAAGAATGTACTCTTTGAACAAAACTGACAAAAAAGCATCTCGCAAAATCAAACACAGAAAGATTTCGAGAGTACATAAAGAGTGCATAAGATAAGAGAGATCATATGAACATACAAGAAGCAAAAGAGACAATTGAAAAAGCCCTGCGCGCATACTTTGCAAGAGATGAAATTGGTTTTCCGCTGGTTCCGCTCCGGCAGCAGCGTCCCATTCTCCTGATCGGCCCGCCGGGCATCGGAAAAACGGCAATTATGGAGCAGATCGCAGAAGAGTGCGGTGTGGGGCTTGTCGCCTACACGATGACACACCATACGCGTCAGAGTGCCATGGGCCTTCCGGAGATCTGCACACGTGGAATCGAAGGGAAAATGGTACATACAACGGAATACACGATGAGCGAGATCATCGCCTCGATCTATGACTGCATGGAGCAGACCGGAAAGAAGCGGGGTATCCTCTTTATCGATGAAATTAACTGCGTCTCCGAGACCCTCGCTCCGGTAATGCTGCAGCTTTTGCAGGACAAAAAATTCGGCAATCAGCACATCCCGGATGACTGGCTGATCGTGGCCGCCGGAAATCCGCCGGAATATAATAAATCTGTGCGGGAATTTGATGTGGCAACGCTTGACCGTGTGCGGAAGATCGAGGTGCTTCCCGAGCTTTCCGTGTGGCTTTCCTATGCAGAGAAAAATCAGATCCACAGCGCCGTGACAACGTACCTTATGGCACACAGTGACCATTTTTATTCTGTTTCGCAGGAAGCGGATGAGAAGCGTTTTGTGACAGCACGCGGCTGGGAGGATTTGTCGGCAGTGCTGAAAAGTTATGAAATCCTGCATTTTCCGGTCGACGAAGCACTGATCGGACAATATTTGCAGGAAGAAAAGACGGCGGAGGAATTCAGCTCGTACTACAGGATTTACGAAAAATATGGACAGGATTACGGTGTAGAGGAGATTCTGACCGGTGCATTTTCCGGAAAAATCATGGCAGAAAAACAGAAGATGGCGGCAAATGGTTCCGCAGAAGAGCGATCTGTACTGCTGTCTCTGTTTCATGCGGCACTTCAGAAAGAGGCATCCGGCTGCCAGAAGCAGGAGCACACGGCAAAGGAGCTCTCCGAGTGCTTTCGCCAGTTTACCGGGCTTTGCAGGCAGAAAAAAGATGAGACATACGCATCCTGGCTACAACAGAAAGAGCAGGGATTTGCAGTGTGCAAACAGCAGGGACTGCTGAAAAAGGGCGAGGAAGAAACGAATGCGCGGGTCTTGAAAAAGTTAAAAAAACTCGAGGAGACCGCTAAAAAATGTCGCAAAACCGATTCAGATCAGATGAAAGAGCTTTTTGAAACGGTATGTGAACTGGAACAGGAAAAAGTGGAGAAGGAAGTAAAGGATGTGAAACTGCAGATCCGCCGTGCTGCTGAATTTTTACAGAACAGCTTTCCGGGCGGAGCAGAAGTGGTGCTGTTTGAAGCAAATCTGGCGCGAAGTCCAGCGTTACGGAGCTTTTTGATTGAGAAAAGCATGGATGCCGAATGATAAGCGGCCACTTTGGAAAGGAGAAAAAGATGAATTATAAAATGATCCTGCAGTACGACGGCACGCGCTATAACGGCTGGCAGAAGCAGGGAAATACGGACAACACGATTCAGGGCAAGCTCGAAACGCTGCTGTCCAGGATCGCAGGAGAGCCGGTGGAGATCCACGGCGCGGGCAGAACCGATGCCGGCGTCCATGCGGCGGGACAGGTCGCAAATGCAAAGTTCCATACTGATCTATCCGATGAAGAACTTCTGCAGACAATCAACCATTATCTGCCGGAAGACATCGAAGTCACCAGCCTCGCGCGGATGCCGGAGCGCTTCCACAGCCGTCTGAATGCGGTGGACAAAACATACGAATACCGTATCGTGATCGATGGCAGAAAGCATGTTTTCGAGCGGAAATACGTGTATTTTCCGGAAGCACCGCTCGATGTGGAAAAAATGAAAGAAGCATCGAAAGCGTTTATCGGAACGTATGATTTCAGGAGCTTCTGTGCCAACAAACGTATGAAAAAATCGACAGTACGGACGATTACCGGAATTGATTTCTGCGAGAAAGACGGGATTCTTATCATTTCCTATACCGGAACCGGTTTTCTGTACCACATGGTGCGGATCCTGACCGGAACACTTGTGGAGGCCGGGATGGGAAAACGGGATATCGCATCAATGATGGAGCTTCTCAAAGCAAAAAATCGCGAAAGTGCGGGTTTTCTTGCACCGGCATGCGGACTCCTGTTAAAAGAAGTCCGATATGAATAACCGAAATAATCAGGGCAATGCACCAGCCTTTTTTGCATAAAAAACCGAAAAAAGGCTGTGAATTGATAAATGCAGCATAGAAAAGAGAAAGGATGAGGTGAAAAGCATGTTTCAGAAGAAAAGAAATACTTTTCATGGCGGCGTTCACCCGTACGAGGGAAAAGAGCTCTCCAAGGACAAACCGATTGTCAAAGCGCAGCCGGGCAACTTATTGTATTACGCAGTGTCACAGCACATCGGAGCGCCTGCTGTGCCGACCGTACAAAAAGGCGACCATGTAAAAGCGGGACAGAAAATCGCAGAAGCGGGAGGATTTGTTTCGGCTCCTGTTTACGCATCGGTTTCCGGCATGGTAAAAGGAATTGAGAAAAAAGTTTCCGCAGCCGGTTCCCCGGTAGACTGTATCGTTGTGGAGAACGACGGGTTGTATGAAAAAGAAACATTTGAGGAGTGCCCGCACTGGGAAAAACTCGACGCAGATACGATCCGGAACAAGATCAAAGAGGCCGGAATCGTGGGAATGGGAGGTGCAGGCTTCCCGACACACGTCAAAGTATCCCCGAAAGATCCGTCAGCAATTGACCACATTCTCGTCAATGGAGCAGAGTGTGAGCCGTATCTGACGAGCGACTATCGCAGAATGCTCGAAGAGCCGGAAAAGGTGATCGGAGGCTTAAAAATCATGCTGCATATGTTCCCGAGGGCAAAGGGAGTCATCTGCATTGAAGACAACAAACCGGACTGTATCGCGAAGTTCCGTGAGCTGGTGCTTCCGGGGGATAACATTGAGGTTCTGGAGCTTAAAACGAAATACCCGCAGGGTGCCGAGCGTATGCTGATCTATGCAGCAACAGGACGAAAGGTAAATTCCTCCATGCTGCCGGCGGACGCGGGCTGTATCGTGGATAACATCGATACCGTGACCGCTATTTACCAGGCAGTCCGCTTCGGCGAACCGCTGATGAGCCGTATCGTTACCGTGACAGGAGATGCCGTACAGAATCCGTGCAACTTTGAAGTGCCGGTCGGCATGCTCTTATCCGAACTTTTAGAGCAGGCAGGCAGTCTGAAACATGAGGCAGCCAAGATCATCTGCGGAGGCCCGATGATGGGAAGAGCCCTGTTTACAATGGATGTTCCTGTTACCAAGACAACATCTGCACTGACCTGCCTTACGGAGGATGAAGTATCTGCGCTGGCACCATCTGCCTGCATCAACTGCGGACGCTGCGTTTCCGTCTGTCCGGGTCAGATTCTTCCGGCCCGCCTTTCCGTTTTTGCGGAGCACGGAGAGGAAGAGAAGTTCCTGAAATACGGCGGAATGGAGTGCTGTGAATGTGGCTGTTGTTCCTTTATCTGCCCGGCAAGACGTCCGCTGACGCAGGAGATCAGCTCAATGCGTAAAGTGCTTCTGGCAAAGAGAAAGAAGAAATAGGGGGACCTTACATATGAATGGATTATTACACGTATCATCTTCCCCGCACGCACGGTCCAAGGTAACGACGGATAAAATCATGTTTGCCGTCCTGCTTGCCCTTGCCCCGGCAGTCTGCGTGGGAATCTGGAATTTCGGCCTTCGGGCACTGCTTTTGATTGTGATTTCGATGGCAGTCTGTCCCCTGACGGAATATCTGTATGAAAAAGGAATGAAGAAACCGGTGACGATTGCCGACGGCAGTGCACTGGTAACTGGTCTTCTGCTGGCAATGAACATGCCGGTGCAGGCACCTCTTTGGATGCCGGTGATCGGTGGTGTGTTTGCAATTCTCGTTGTAAAACAGCTTTTCGGCGGTCTTGGCCAGAACATCATGAACCCGGCGCTTGCAGGAAGATGTTTCCTTTTGATTTCCTTCCCGGGTCATATGACAAACTTCGCTGCCCCGGCAGCCGCACACCTCGTGGATACCGTATCCGGTGCGACACCGCTCGCCGCAGCAAAAGCAGGAGAGCAGGTGAATCTGCTGTCCATGTTCCTTGGGAATACGGCCGGAACGATCGGTGAGACTTCCGCACTGGCACTTCTGCTTGGCGGCATCTTCCTTGTCTGTATTCATGTGATCGACCTCAATATTCCGCTCATCTACATTGGAACAGAGCTTTTATTTGCCCTGATTTTCGGCGGCCACGGTTTTGATATCAATTTCCTTGGCGCGCATCTTTTTGGCGGTGGTCTGATGCTTGGCGCATGGTTCATGGCAACCGATTACGTTACCCGCCCGATCACAAAGAAGGGACAGTATATCTATGCGGTCATTTTAGGACTTCTGACCGGCGTATTCCGTATCTTTGGAAATTCGGCAGAGGGCGTTTCCTATGCCATCATCTTTACCAACCTTCTGGTTCCGCTTATTGAGCGCGTGACCGTGCCGGTTGGATTCGGAAGAGGAGGCAAGAAAAAAGCATGAACAAAATCATAAAAAACGCACTGATTCTTGCGGCGATCACGCTGATTGCCGGATTGCTTCTCGGGGCGGCACATCAGGTAACCCTGGAGCCGATCCAGAAACAGCAGGAGAAAGAAAAACAGGAATCCTGTCAGAACGTATTCCCGGAGGCAGCTTCCTTTGAAGAAGTAACAATGAGCGATGCAGAACAGGCAGAGCTTACGGCAGCACTGATCGGCCACGGTTTTGAAGCACAGACGATTGACGAACTGCTGCTTGCAAAAGACGCATCCGGCGCAACGATCGGCCTGGTTGAGATCATCTCCACAACCGAAGGCTATGGCGGCGGCATGCAGTTCTCGATGGGAATTGCATCGGACGGAACGACAAAAGGAATCTCTTTCCTGTCACTTTCCGAGACGGCCGGCCTTGGTATGCGTGCCGACACAGACGATTTCAAGAATCAGTTCAAGGATAAAAACGTAGAAGCATTCTCCTACACAAAATCCGGCGCATCCGCGGATGATGAAATCGATGCGCTGAGCGGAGCAACTCTGACAACGAACGCTGTAACAAATGGTGTCAATGCAGGAATCTGCTGTTTTAACTACTGCAGTGAATCCGGTCTGCTTTCCGGAGAGGGAGGGAACTCATGAGAAAAGATACGCCGCTGGAACGGCTTTATAATGGTATCATAAAAGAAAACCCGACCTTCGTCATGATGCTGGGTATGTGTCCGACGCTTGCGGTTACCACTTCTGCAAAGAACGGTATCGGCATGGGCCTTGCGACGATGGTCATCCTGACCGCCTCCAACCTGATGATTTCCCTGCTTCGGAAAATCATCCCGGACGGCGTGCGTATGCCAGCATACATCGTTGTTGTGGCATCGTTTGTAACCATCGTGGAATTTTTGATGGAAGGTTTTATTCCGGCACTCTATTCCGCCCTTGGCATCTACATCCCGCTGATCGTTGTAAACTGTATCATCCTGGGACGCGCCGAGGCATATGCTGGAAAACATGGTCCGATCCCGTCTTTATTTGATGGTATCGGCATGGGCCTTGGATTTACCGTCGGCCTGACCCTGATCGGTATGTTTCGTGAGCTGATCGGAGCCGGAACCCTGTTCGGTATCCAGGTAATGCCGAGTGCTTACGAGCCGGTCAACATCTTCATCATGGCGCCGGGTGCATTCCTTGTGCTGGCAATGCTCGTTGCGGTGCAGAACCGCATCAAACGCCAGAAGTCAGAGAAAACCGGAAAACCGGCAGTCCCGGCAGAAGAGACCGGCTGTATGGCATGCGCCAATAAGGCATACTGCCAGGCTGTGAAAGGAAAGGAGGAAGCGAAATGAAAGAACTGATTTTAATTGCGATCGGTGCGGCGCTGGTGAACAACGTTGTCTTAAGCCAGTTCCTCGGCATCTGTGCTTTCCTCGGTGTTTCCAAAAAGATGGATACGGCGGCCGGCATGGGCGGAGCGGTTATTTTTGTCCTCACGATTTCTTCATTTGTGACAAGTCTGATTTACAAATTTATCCTGGCACCGGCAGAACTTGATTATCTGAAAACGATCGTTTTCATTCTTGTCATCGCGGCGCTGGTACAGCTCGTTGAGATGTTCCTGAAAAAGACGATTCCGTCTCTGTATCGAGCGCTCGGCGTTTACCTTCCGCTGATTACAACAAACTGCGCGGTACTCGGTGTGGCACTCATCAACGTACAGAAGGATTACACGATTCTGCAGGGTACGGTTTACGGTCTGGCAACCGCAATCGGCTTTACGATTGCCATGGTGCTGATGGCCGGCCTGCGGGAAAAGATGGAGTACAACGATATCCCGGAGTCATTCAAAGGAATGCCGATCGTTCTTCTTACGGCTATGCTGATGTCAATGGCATTTATGGGATTTTCCGGAATGATCTAGGAGGGATGAAGAGATGAATGGTATTTTAGCAGCCACCCTGATGGTGGGTGGAACCGGCCTTTTGATTGGTATTCTCCTTGGAATTGCCGGAAAGAAGTTTTATGTGGAAGTGGACGAGCGCGAGACGAAGGTCCGTGAAGCGCTGCCGGGCAACAACTGCGGCGGCTGCGGTTACCCGGGCTGTGACGGAGCGGCGGCTGCAGTGGTAAAGGGTGAAGCCCCGATTTCGGTCTGTCCGGTCGGCGGTTCGCCGGTTGCGGCAGCGATCGGTGCCATTATGGGACAGGAAGCCGGAGCACAGGAGCGCAGAAAAGCAGTGGTACGGTGCGCCGGTACGTGTGACGTGGCAAAGAACAAGTATGAATACACGGGTGCAAGGGACTGCTCCTACGCCGTTTTTGTACCGGGCGGCGGTCCGAAGAGCTGCGGAAACGGATGTCTTGGTTTTGGAAACTGCGTGAAGGCATGTAAGTTTGATGCGATCCATATTGAAAACGGCATTGCCGTTGTGGACGGCGAAGCGTGCAAGGCATGCGGTGCCTGCGTGAGGGCCTGTCCGAGAAATCTGATCGACCTGATTCCGTATGAGCAGAAGATCACGGTGAAATGCCGCTCAACCGAGAAGGGCAAGGCGGTGATGGCAGCGTGTGAGATCGGCTGTATCGGATGTAAGAAGTGCGAGAAGAACTGCCCGTCGGATGCAATTCACGTTGTGGATCAGCGCGCGGAGATCGACCCGGCAAAATGTACGGGCTGCGGCCTCTGCGCGGAGAACTGCCCGCGGAAGTGTATTATGGTAGAAAAATAAAAATGAGAAATTCCATGCTGTGGGAGGGAACTTCTGCGGCGTGGAATTTTTGCTTTTCGGTGATATCGTGTTAGCCAATGCCGGTGGTGGCTGGCTTGACTTGAATTTGGGAAAATGATAAACTGAAAGTCAGAAAACGATGGGCAAAAAGCTAAAAAAATATAAAATGGCAGAAAGGACGGGGCAAAAGTATGACAATGACAATGGATGAACTGATGAAAGTGCTCGATATGCAGGAGGATATTCTGCAGTTTACGCATTTTACAAATGCAGACGCATGGGAACTGGGAACGATGATCCTGATGGAGGCAAGACGGCGCGGAGCACAGGTTGGCATCATGATCCGCAGAAGCAACGGGGAAGTTGTATTCCAGTATTGTGATAACGGCATTACGCCGCACAATGTGGAGCTGATGAGACGGAAGAGCAATTCGGTGCTTCTGACGGAGCGGAGTTCGCTGCAGCTCTACATGGCAGCGACGAATGCGCCGGAGAGCGTAAAACAGATGGTACTGGACCCGAAGGAATACGCAATGCTGGGCGGAGGTTTTCCGATCTGCGTGGAAGAAGTCGGCGTTGTGGCGACCGTAGCAGTGTCCGGCATGGGACAGGTTTCGGATCATGATGTGATTGTGAAATGCATCAGCAAATATTTGCATATCGATGAAGTACCGAGAATCAGAACTGTATGAAAATGATGATTGAAACTAAATTTTGTGTATGATACAATGTCACCGGCAAAAAGACATGACAGTTCCATCAGGGACAACAAAACCCCCGTGAGCGGCAACTCACGGGGGTTGGTTTATGTCAGCAGGTTTTGCATATCTTCCGGCAGTGGTGCGTGGAAGTTTAAGGGTTCTCCGGTGATCGGATGGACGAAGGAGAGCGATGCAGAGTGAAGTGCCTGGCGGGGGAAAGTGCCGGGAGTTTTGTTGTAGAGGGTATCGCCGAGCAGCGGATGGCCGATGTAGGCCATGTGGACGCGGATCTGGTGGGTGCGGCCGGTTTCGAGATTGAGTTCGAGGTGGGAGAAAACGGAGCAGTGCGCGAGGGTGCGGTAATGGGTTACGGAGCGCTCGCCGGAGGCAAAGTCGACGGTGCGCTGGATGAGGGAGCCGTTGAGGCGGGCGATCGGTGCGTCGATGGTGCCGGATGCAGCGGTTTCGCCGAGGGCGAAGGCCTGATACGTGCGGTGGATTTCGCGGGAGCGCATGGCCTGGGAGAGAACGGCGGCGCTTAAGGCGTGCTTGGCGAGCACGATAAGGCCGGTGGTGTCGCGGTCGAGGCGGTTGATACAGCGGTAGACGAAGGGTTCACCTTTCTGTTCAAAATACCATGCAATGCCGTTTGCCAGCGTATTTTCATAATTTCCAATCGACGGATGAATCGGCGTATCAGCGGGTTTATCCACAACGAGGATGTCGTCATCCTCATACACAACCGAAAACGGAACCGGCCGCGGCAGAATTCCGTCGGAGGGTTCTGTTTCGACAAGGTGCGTTTCGATCACATCCCCGGCGTGCACGGCCTGGCTCGTCCAGGCGCGGACGCCGTTTCGGAAAATGCCGTCCTCTGTGCGTTTTAAGCCCGTAATAATATGGCGCGAATATCCATGCCGGCGGAGAAACCATTCCACAGTCAGATTTTCCCGTTCCTCCTCCGGCGAAACCACATATGTAAACCTGTGTCCCATACACAAAACCTCCGTTTCTATAGCTTTTTTATCGAATGAACCCCGTCATTTCGGGGCAAAATTTCAAAAAGAGACTTTCCCAGTCTTTCGCAAGTATAGCCGAAAACAGATGGAAAAGCAAGAAACTTACCTTTCTATAGCGAAAATATAAAAAAGTATAAAAGTTTCATGAAATGTCAGAATTTGATTGATTTTAGCGAAAGAAAAGTTTATGCTACTAAAAAAGAAAGAAAATCAAGAAACAGGAGGGGATACAGATGAAGCAGGTGCAAAAACCGAAAAAACCCATAATTTTTTATTATGTAATTGCGCTGATCGTCATTCTGCTGTTAAATCTTCTGCTTTTCCCGAGACTTCTCGAGCCCAAAGTAACAGAAGTTGATTACGGAAAATTTTTGCAGATGGTAGATAACAACGAAATCAGCGAAGTCCAGATCCAGTCAAATGAGATTATTTTCAGCGACAAATCAAGCCCGGCGAATTATTATAAGACGGGTGTGATGAATGATTACAAGCTGGTAGATCGTTTATATGAGGCAGGTATTACCGAATTCGGAACGCCGATCATAGAGCAGATGTCGCCACTCATGGAATTTCTTTTAACATGGGTAATACCGATCGTTGTGATGGTTGCGCTCGGACAGTGGCTGATGAAACGCATGACGAGCAAGATGATGGGCGGCATGGGAAATGCGATGAGCTTTGGAAAGAGCAACGCCAAGGTTTATGTACAGTCCGAAACCGGCATTAAATTTGCAGATGTTGCCGGAGAGGATGAGGCAAAAGAAATTTTACAGGAGATTGTTGACTTCCTGCATAATCCCAAAAAATATGAAGAAATTGGTGCAAAAATGCCGAAAGGAGCACTGCTTGTCGGCCCTCCAGGAACCGGTAAAACGCTGCTTGCAAAGGCAGTAGCCGGAGAGGCAAATGTTCCGTTCTTCTCCATTTCCGGTTCTGAGTTTGTCGAGATGTTCGTCGGCATGGGAGCTGCGAAGGTGCGTGACCTGTTCCAGCAGGCAAATGAGAAAGCACCGTGTATCGTCTTTATCGATGAGATCGATACCGTCGGCAAAAAACGTGACGGCGGCGGATTCTCCGGAAACGACGAGCGTGAGCAGACCCTGAACCAGCTGCTTGCCGAGATGGATGGATTCGATGGAAAGAAAGGCGTTGTCATTCTGGCAGCGACGAACCGTCCGGATTCCCTGGACCCGGCACTTCTTCGTCCGGGCCGTTTCGACCGCCGTGTGCCGGTTGAACTGCCTGACTTAAAAGGCCGTGAGGAAATCCTGAAAGTCCATGCGAAAAACATCCGCGTGGGCGACAATGTCGATTACAATGCGATCGCACGTATGGCATCCGGTGCTTCTGGTGCAGAACTTGCCAATATGATCAACGAGGCAGCACTCCGTGCCGTCCGTGATGGAAGAAAATTCGTCACCCAGGCGGATCTGGAGGAGAGCGTTGAGGTTGTCATCGCCGGATACCAGAAGAAGAATAAGATCATGACCGACAAAGAGAAACTGATCGTTTCCTACCACGAGGTCGGCCATGCACTCGTCGCAGCACTGCAGAGCCATTCCGCTCCGGTTACGAAGATCACCATTATCCCGCGTACGTCCGGCGCCCTCGGCTATACGATGCAGGTGGATGAAGATGAGCACAACCTGATGAGCCGCGAAGAGCTGGAAAACAAGATTGCAACGCTGACCGGCGGCCGTGTGGCAGAGGATCTGGTGTTCCATTCCATCACGACAGGTGCTTCGAACGATATCGAGCAGGCAACGAAGGTGGCAAGATCCATGATCACCCGCTTCGGTATGAACGAGGAATTTGGTATGGTTGCATTTGAGACGGTAACGAACCAGTACCTCGGCGGTGACACTTCCCTGGCATGCTCCGAATCGACAGCAGCACAGATTGATGAGAAGGTTGTTGCAGCAGTCAGAAAACAGTACGACAAAGCAGAGCAGCTCTTAAAAGATAACATGCCGAAACTCCACGAGCTGGCAAAATATCTGTATGAGAAAGAGACGATCACAGGTGATGAGTTTATGGAAATCCTGAATTTATCCCCGGATCAGCTCACGACAACGAGAATAGAAACAAACTAAAAAGCGATAAAAGCAGATGAGAATCCCGCGTTACTGTTCACCCAGCAGTGAAACACTTGCTGTTTCACTGCGTAAGAAAGTGATTCACGAATCCCGCGTTTCAAGGCGACTTCAGCCTTGCGCGGGATTCTTTCTTGTGCTATAATGCTGTAATGCGAAATTATGACACAAAAAGACAGATTTTTTTAAGATAGACCAAGAGAACATAAGGAGAAACGCAATGAAGAAAAAACAGGCATGGAAAGTGATGGGTGTTGTCCTTGCGGGCACACTGGTATTTTCCGATGCAGTTCCGCTTCGTGCCAGCGCATCGGCAGGAACGGAAAAAAGCGCAGTACAGAACGAAACTGTCTCCGGAACGGAGAACGGTACAGAGACAAAGACAAAACGGGCAGCCGTTTATGTGAATCTGAAAACCGGCGATGATACGGCAGACGGTACAACGGCAGAGACAGCAGTAAAAACCGTGGAAAAAGCACAGGAGCTTCTTGCAGTTGCAGCGGCAGAACTGCAGGCGGATGGGAAAACAACTGAAAAAAACACTGCTGCAGATACCAGCAAAACCGCAGCGGAGGAAGCAGCAGAAAAATATCTGGTATTCGTCGGCATGGATGAAAAAGAGCTGGAAACGTATCGAAAGAAACAGCAGAAAACAGACTTTTGGGGAAGAGTAACAGATACCGTTTTTGCGGCAGATGAAATCGTGGTGACAGAAGCCGGATATGAGGCTGTTCTGGCAGCAGAAAAAGCAAAAGAAACGGTTTCGGAAACACCAACGCTTGCGCCAGGCGAGTCTCCGGCACCGGATGCGGCAGAAGATACCGTAACACCAACTCCGGGTCCGACGGAAACGCCGGATGCAGAGCCGACCGCAGAACCAACGGTGACCCCGGACGCAGAACCGACGGAAACGCCGGACGCAGAGCCGACCGTAACGCCGGCGGAGGAACCAACGGCAACTCCGACACCGGATGCGGACCGCGGAGAAAATACAGGGGATACACCAACGGCAGCGCCGACACCGGATGCGGAACCGACCGTAACGCCGGAAGTAACTCCGACGACAGCACCGGGCGAGAATACCGATGACAGTGAAAATCCGGAGAATCCGGAAACTCCGGCAGAAGATCCAACCGTGACACCTGCCCCGGATGATACAGCAAAAGACGATCCTGCAGCAGATGATACAAACCAGGACGATACAAACCAGGATAACCAGAACGGAACGGGAAATGATGCATCATCAGACCAGTGGAAACAGGATGAAAATCTGGATGACCTTGTAAAAGATGAAATTCAGAAAGAAAACGAAACCGTAAAAAATTTCGATGAAATTTCCAATCCATCCGGTACGGACAGCACAGAAGAAGGCTATCTGGTCTCCGATGTCTCTCTTTTGATCCAGCCGATGGCAGTAAGTCTGTCCGGAAGCGTTGTATTAGAGGAGCAGACGGAAACAGCAGAAGCTGAGACGGCGGACGAAGGCGAGCATGAACTGCTTGCAGCTGCAGAGCAGAAATCCAACCTGAGTGCCGGTGAAATGACAGCAAGTGCAGCCGATGACGTAAGTACGCTGCGTGCCGCAGGAACGATCCTTGTAGGACCGGACAACTACGGAACGAATAAGACATCCACTCCGACTCCGACAGCCACACCGTCGAAGAGCAGCAGTAACAACAGCTCTTCCAATTCCAATACCGGAAGCACAAAGATTCCGCAGAAGAAGACACAGACCACTGTAAGCATCCGCAGCATCCCGGTCAACACCGGCGATGAGACGATGGTGCTTCCGCTGGCGATCAGCTCCGCACTTTCTGCAGCCGTTATGTTCTGCATGGCATTCCTTCAGATGCAGGCGAAACGCGCAAAGAGCATGGCCGCATGGCTGGAATTCAAAAAGAATCATCCGTTTGACGAAAAATAAAGAAACAGGCATATCCGGAAAAGCCATTCCATACATTTACAGTATGGGAGGGCTTTTTCTTATGGAAGAAAAGAAAACATGGGCGGTGGGTGCGGGCAGCGGGATCAGCTGGCTGAAGGCTCTTCTCGTTTCCTATCTGATCTCGGTGCTTCTTCTTTTGCTGCTGTCTTTCCTGCTCTGGAAATTTTCCTGGAAGGAAAGCTGGGTGCAGGCGGGCATTGTGGTGATCTATCTGGCATCAAGCTTTTCCGGCGGAAGAATGGCAGGAAACATGGCGGGAAAACGGCGGTTTCTCTGGGGCATCTGCTTTGGAATCGTGTATTTTGCCATTCTGATCATCGTCTCCGCAGTCTTCCTGCCGGGCGGATTTGCCGGAGCCGGAAGACTTCTGTGGGCGGCAGCAGTCTGTGCCGTCGGCGGAATGGCAGGCGGAATGACGGCACACGGCAGATAAAAGCGGACAAAACAGAACATTTTTTCAAAAAACAGACTTTTAAATTTGAAAAACCTATGCTATAATGGGAAGAGCTAATGGCCGAAGACTATAAAAAAGTCGCGCGTCAACTACAATGAAGGAGGAATGTGCCATGAAACACATCAAAACTTTAAATACAAAAAGCTTACAGAACACTGTAAAAAAAGGTGGATGCGGTGAGTGCCAGACATCCTGCCAGTCCGCATGTAAGACTTCTTGCACCGTAGGCAACCAGAGCTGCGAGCATAAGTAAAAGTAATCCATAAGGACGAGTAAAAGGTGTTCCCAGAACCGGTTTCGCCGGATTTGGGAACATTCTTTTTGCCAGGCACATCAAAAAAAGAGAGAGTTATAGAAAGGAATACCACAGTGATACATTTATATAAAAGCAATGGCTTCAACATGGTGCTGGACGTCAACAGCGGCTCCGTCCATGTTGTGGATGACTGCGTATACGATGTCCTTTCCTGCATGAACGAAGGAAAAAATGCAGAAGAGGCAGCAGAGGCGCTTAGCAGTAAATATGCCGAGCAGGACATCACCGAAGCCAGAGAAGAAATTCAGGAACTTACAGATAACGGCATGCTCTTTACAAAAGACATTTACGAAAACGCAATTGATCAGTTTTCCAACCGTCCGACCGTCGTAAAAGCACTCTGCCTCCACATTGCACACGACTGTAACCTTGCCTGTCGTTACTGCTTCGCAGAAGAGGGCGAGTATCACGGAAGACGTGCACTGATGTCCCTGGAAGTCGGCAAAAAAGCGCTTGATTTCCTGATCGCAAACTCCGGCAGCAGAAGAAACCTCGAGGTAGATTTCTTCGGCGGTGAACCGCTGATGAACTGGGATGTTGTAAAACAGCTCGTAGCCTACGGAAGAGAACAGGAGAAGTTACATAACAAGAACTTCCGTTTCACCCTGACCACCAACGGTGTTCTCTTAAACGACGAGGTCATGGAGTTCTGCAATAAAGAGATGGGCAACGTCGTATTAAGTATCGACGGAAGAAAAGAAGTTCACGATCACATGCGTCCGTTCCGCAAAGGTGCCGGAAGCTACGATCTGATCGTGCCGAAATTCCAGAAATTCGCTGAGCTTCGTCATCAGGATAAATACTATGTGCGCGGAACTTTCACGCATTACAACACAGACTTTGCAGCTGATGTTCTCCATCTGGCAGACCTCGGCTTCAAGCAGATCTCGGTTGAGCCTGTTGTAGCGCCTCCGACCGAGGACTATGCGATCCGTGAGGAAGACCTTCCGGTGATCTTCGAACAGTACGACATTCTGGCAAGAGAGATGATCAAGAGGGAAAAAGAGGGAAGAGGCTTCAATTTCTTCCACTTTATGATCGATCTGACCGGCGGACCATGTGTTTATAAACGTCTTTCCGGCTGCGGTTCCGGAACCGAGTACCTTGCGGTAACACCGTGGGGCGATTTCTATCCGTGCCACCAGTTCGTAGGACAGGAAGATTTCTGCCTTGGAAATGTTTACGAAGGCGTGAAAAAGACAGAAACGGTCAACGAATTCAAAAAATGCAACGTTTATTCCAAGAAGGAGTGCAGCCAGTGCTTTGCACGGTTCTACTGCAGCGGCGGATGTGCGGCAAACTCCTACAATTTCACAGGTAAGATCAACGATGTTTACGAGATCGGATGCAAGATGCAGCAGAAACGGATCGAGTGTGCATTGATGATAAAGGCAGCTCTGGCCGAAGATTAAAGAAAAGAGGAAAATCGCGACATGATGAAGAAGAAACAGAGTATCATCGCACTCGTCCTGGCAGCCATTGTAACAGTGCTTCTTGGATGGACGATGATCAAAGGATGGGGTCCTACCGGAACCGGTTCGATGAAGAACATCAACCTGGGTCTGGATCTGTCCGGCGGTGTCAGCATTACCTATCAGGCCGTAAAGGACAACCCGACAGACGAAGAAATGTCAGATACCCGCTACAAGCTGGAACAGCGTGCGCAGCAGTACAGCGAAGAGGCACAGGTATATCTGCAGGGCGACAACCGTATCACCATTGAAATCCCGGGTGCAACCGATGCAACCACCATTCTGGAAGAGATGGGTAAACCGGGAAGCCTGTATTTCATCAAACAGACCAACGATGACGGAACAGAAAACTACACCTACGACAGCTCGACCGGCGAGTACGTTCTGAACGGAAAAACTATCGAAGAGCTCGAGGAGGACGGCTCCGTCGTTCTGACCGGTAAAGATGTGGAGAGCGCAGAAGCCATGCATCAGCAGAACTCCACCACAAAAGCAACCGAGAGCGTCGTTCAGCTGAAAATGACCGACGAAGGAAAACAGAAATTTGCAGACGCAACCCAGGAAGCCTACAGCGCAGGAAAGAGCATCGGTATCTACTATGATGAAAAATTCGTCAGTGTACCGAGTGTAAACGCTGTGATTTCCGATGGTACTGCAGTCATCTCCGGCGGAAACATGGACTGGGATGAAGCAACCAGCCTGGCATCCACCCTCCGTATCGGTTCCCTTTCCCTGAAACTTGAGGAGATCAACTCCAGCGTCGTTGGAGCACAGCTTGGATCTGCAGCTGTTTCCACCAGCGTAAAAGCGGGAGCGATCGGCATTGTACTGATTATCCTTTTCCTTGCAATCGTATATCGCCTGCCTGGTATTGCTGCCGGATGGGCACTGCTCATCTATGTTGAGCTGAATCTGATTGCTTTAAATGCATTTGACCTGACATTGACCCTGCCTGGTATCGCAGGTGTTATCCTGTCGATCGGTATGGCGGTCGATGCGAACGTTATCATTTATGCCCGTATCGAGGAGGAGATCGGTGCCGGAAAGACGGTTCATGCGGCAATCCGCGACGGATTCAAGAAGGCAGCTTCTGCCATCCTGGACGGAAACGTGACGACCCTGATTGCAGCAGCCGTTCTGTATGCGCTTGCGAGCGGAAGTGTCCGCGGATTCGCCATGACACTTGCTCTTGGTATTGTTCTTTCCATGTTCAGCGCCATGGTTGTTTCCAGACTGCTGGTCAACAGCCTGTACGGTATGGGACTGAAGGATGCGAAATACTACGGAACCAAGAAAGAGCGCAAGGGATTTCCATTTGTGGAAAAGAGAAAGATCTTCTTCACGATCTCCTGCATTCTGCTGCTTGCCGTTCCGGCCAGCATGATTTTCATGCATCAGACAAAGGGAAGCGCACTGAACTTCGGCCTTGACTTCAAGGGCGGTACTTCCATCAACGTTCCGTTCAACGAGGATTACTCCATCGAAGAGCTGGACAAAGAGGTAGAGCCGGTTGTGGAAGGCGTGACAAAAGATTCCAATATTCAGATGACAAAGGTTGTCGGAGGCAACAATGTCATCATCAAAACACGTTCTCTGACTCTGGAAGAGCGTGAGCAGGTTTACCAGGCAATGGCAGACAATTTCGGTGTCGATACTTCTGAAATCACTTTCGACAACATTTCTTCTACTGTAAGTAAAGAAATGAGCCAGAATGCGATGAAAGCAGTTATCATCGCTGTAGTCTGCATGCTGCTGTACATCTGGATACGTTTCCGCGACATCCGTTTCGCATCGAGTGCCATCCTTGCACTGATGCACGATATCGCCATTGTATTCGGATTCTATGTGGTATCCCGTATTTCGGTCGGCAGCACCTTTATCGCGTGTATGCTGACGATCCTCGGCTATTCCATCAACAGTACGATCGTCATCTTCGACCGTATCCGTGAGAATCTGCCGGAGTTAAAGAGAGAGCCGATCGAGTCCCTGGTTGACCGCTGCATCACGGACACCCTGACCCGAAGCATTTACAGTTCCCTCACCACCTTTATCACCATCTTTGTTCTGTTCGTGATGGGAGTTTCTTCCATCCGCGACTTTGCAGCACCTCTGATGGTTGGTATCGTATGCGGAGCTTACACTTCTGTCTGCATCACAGGTGCCCTGTGGTATGTGATGAAGCACGTTGGAAAAAACAAATATGTGCCGTCCAAAGCAGTACAGAATAAGACAAAAAATAAATAAAAGCAGCAAAAACCATAAAAAGAGAAACGCCGGACCGGAAAAGTCCGGCGTTTCCTGCTAACAGGAAAGAGGAGAACATATGAAGAAAGAACGCTGGGTAGTTTCGGCAAAACGCGCCGATTTCCAGGCAATTGCGGACCGGTTCGGCATCGATCCCGTCATCGCCCGCCTGATCCGGAACCGGGATGTGACCGGGGAGAAAGAGATCGAAGAGTATCTCTTCGGTGATCTGGAGCAGCTCCACGATCCGCTGCTGATGAAGGATATGGAGCGCGCGGCAGATCTGATCGCAGAAAAAATCCGGGAGAAAAAGCCGATCCGCATCATCGGGGACTACGACATCGACGGTGTTACGGCAACGTATATTCTGCTGACCGGCTTAAAAGATCTCGGTGCCGATGTGGATGTGCGTATCCCGGACCGGATTGCAGACGGATACGGCTTAAATGAGCATCTTGTGCAGTTTGCCGCGGATGAGGGGCGGGACACGATCGTCACCTGTGACAACGGCATCGCGGCGGGCAGTCAGATCCGTCTGGCAAAAGAGCTTGGCATGACGGTTGTTGTGACGGACCACCACGAGGTTCCGTTTGAGGAGGATGAAAACGGAGAACGCCGCTACATCCTGCCGCCGGCGGACGCGGTTGTCAATCCGAAACAGAAAGACTGTTCCTATCCGTTTCCGGGCCTCTGCGGTGCGGCCGTCGCATGGAAACTGATCCAGACGATGGAGGCAAAAGCAGGTATTCCAAAGGAGCACAGCTTCCGCTTTCTGGAATTTGTCGCCATTGCGACGATCGGTGATGTGATGGATCTGCAGGGAGAAAACCGGATTTTTGTAAAAGCCGGCCTTCGGGCGCTCCATAAAACGCAGAACCTCGGCCTGCAGGAGCTGATCCGTGTGCAGGGCATCGAGGCGGAAAACGTGACACCGTATCACATCGGCTTCGTTCTCGGCCCGTGCATCAACGCATCGGGACGGCTTGACACGGCGGAGCATTCGTTAAAACTGCTCTGCGCAAAGACACGTGAGGAGGCTGCAAAGCTTGCCGGGGACTTGAAAGACCTGAATGAAAGCCGCAAAGAGCTGACGCGCCAGGGTGAGGCGAAAGCAATCGAGCTCGTGGAAACCTCCCCGCTGCAGAACGACAAAGTCCTCGTCGTCTATCTGCCGGACTGCCACGAAAGTCTTGCCGGAATCATCGCAGGTCGCCTGCGGGAGCACTTCCACAAACCATCCTTCGTACTCACCAGAAGTGAGGAGGGCGTCAAGGGCTCCGGCCGCTCGATCGAAGCGTATTCGATGTATGAGGAGCTCTGCAAATGCAAAGAACTGATGACAAAATTCGGCGGCCACCCGATGGCTGCGGGCCTTTCCCTCGCAGGAGAGGAGATGATCGAACCGTTCCGCCGGGCACTGAACGATAAGTCCACGCTGACGGAAGAGGATTTCGTCGAAAAAGTCGTGATCGATGTGCCGATGCCGATCACCTACATCACCAAAAATCTGATCCGCCAGTTAAGCCTCTTGGAGCCGTTCGGAAAAGGCAACACGAAACCGCTGTTCGCACAGAAAGGACTGACTGTATTAAATTACCGCATTTTTGGAAAGAATAGAAACGTGGTGAAAGTACAGCTTGCCGATGCGGGCGGATACCAGATGGATGGTGTCTATTTCGGCGAGGGAGAAGCGTTCGCCGCATACGTGGATGCACATCCAACCCTCTCGGTAGCGTACTATCCGTCGATCGATACGTGGAACGGACGCGACAAATTACAGATCAATATCCAGAGTTATTTTTAAAGATGCAGAAAAGCCGCAAATACCTGGTTTTTCTGCCCTGTTTTCTATCGGAAACAAAATTGACGCAGAAGAATATTGATGCTATACTGTAAGGTGAATTGTCAAACCTTGACGAAACGGAGGAATATTTTATGAAAAAAGTAGAGGATTACGTAAGAAGTATTCCGGATTTCCCGGAACCGGGTATTATTTTCAGAGATGTAACGAGTATCCTGCAGGACGCAGACGGACTGCAGCTTGCCATAGATGAGATGCAGCATTTTGTAGAAGAAGTAGACTGTGATGTAATCTGCGGAACCGAGTCCCGCGGCTTCATTTTCGGTATGCCGATTGCTTACAATCTGCACAAACCGTTCGTGCCGATCCGTAAAAAAGGAAAACTTCCTCTGGAGACCATCGAGGAGAGCTATGACCTGGAGTACGGCAGCGCAACGATCGAGATGCACAAAGACTCCATCAAACCGGGCCAGAAGGTAGTCATCATCGACGACCTGATTGCAACCGGCGGTACCGTGGAAGCCTGTGCAAAAATGATCGAGCGCCTCGGCGGCGAAGTAACCAGAATCGTGTTCCTGATGGAGCTTGCCGGCTTAAAAGGACGCGAAAAACTGGCAAAATATGATGTAAAATCTGTCATCCGTTACGATGGCAAATAACGTATCCAACGAAGCGCAGGGGTTAATCATGAGAGCGGAGGATACATATGGAAGAAGAGAAAAGAATCAGTGAAGAAGAATTAAAGAAGGATGTGGCGGCGGCAGAAGCCAGAATCCGCAAGACGGACGATTTTACAAGTCCGGAGGAATTATACGGGGAATTGATCGCTTCTGTGAAAAAATATCATCCATCGGACGATATTTCCCTGATCGAAAAAGCATACCGCGTGGCAGCGGATGCACATAAGGACCAGAAAAGAAAGAGCGGGGAACCGTACATCATCCATCCGCTCTGTGTGGCAATTATCCTGGCAGATCTGGAGCTCGACAAGGAGTCGATCGCGGCAGGCCTTCTGCACGACGTTGTCGAAGATACCGTCATGACCGAAGAAGAGCTGACCGAGGAGTTCGGCCCGGAGGTGTCCCTGATTGTAAGCGGTGTCACGAAGCTGGCGCAGCTGAAATATTCTGCGGATAAGGTCGAGGAGCAGGCAGAAAACCTGAGAAAGATGTTCCTTGCGATGGCAAAGGATATCCGCGTTATTCTGGTAAAACTGGCGGATCGTCTGCACAACATGCGAACCGCACAGTACTGGTCGCCGGAGACGCAGAAGAAAAAAGCGCGTGAGACGATGGATATCTATGCCCCGATCGCACAGCGCCTCGGTATTTCCAAGATCAAGGTCGAACTTGATGACCTTTCTCTGAAATATCTGGAGCCGGATGCGTACTATGAACTGGTGCAGAAGGTCAGCATGAAGCGGGAGCAGCGGCAGGAGTTTGTCGATGCGATCGTAAAAGAGGTGACCCGTCATATCCACCAGGCCGGCATTGAGGCAGATGTCAACGGACGAATCAAGCACTTTTTCAGCATCTACAAAAAGATGGTCAACCAGCACAAGACGCTGGATCAGATCTATGACCTCTTTGCGGTCCGCATCATCGTGGAATCCGTCAAAGACTGCTATGCAGCGCTCGGTGTCATCCATGAAATGTACACGCCGATCCCGGGCCGTTTCAAAGATTACATTGCGATGCCGAAGCCAAACCGTTACCAGTCCCTGCATACAACCCTGATCGGACCGAACGGACAGCCGTTTGAGATTCAGATCCGTACTTATGAGATGCACCGGATTGCAGAATACGGTATCGCTGCGCACTGGAAATACAAAGAGGCCTCCGACGGCAAAAAGCCGGGACCGGAGCAGGAAGAGGAGAAACTGACCTGGCTGCGCCAGATTCTTGAGTGGCAGCAGGACATGGCAGACAACCATGAATTCATGAACCTCTTAAAGAGCGATCTTGACCTGTTTGCCGACAATGTTTACTGTTTCAGCCCGGCGGGCGATGTCAAAACGCTTCCGGTCGGCTCCTGTGCCATCGACTTTGCTTATTCCGTCCACAGTGCGGTCGGCAACAAGATGGTCGGAGCGAGGGTCAACGGAAAGCTTGTGCCGATCGAGACGGAACTTCACAACGGAGACCGCGTCGAGATCATCACCTCGCAGAACTCCAAGGGACCGAGCCGTGACTGGCTGAAAATTGCCAAGAGTTCACAGGCGAAGAGCCGCATCAACCAGTGGTTCCGCCAGCAGAACAAGACGGACAACATCGTCAAAGGCAAGGAAATGCTCACCAACTATGCAAAGCTGAAGGGCAAAAACCTTGGAATCTATACGAAACCGATGTACGAAGAGGCTGTCATGAGAAAGTACGGCTTCCGCGACTGGGATTCCGTTCTTGCGGCCATCGGCCACGGCGGCTTAAAAGAGGGCCAGGTCCTCAACAAGCTGATTGAGACGTACGAAAAGCAGCATAAAAAAGAGATCACTGACGAGCAGGTGCTCGAGGCGGCATCCGGAGAGAAAGTTCTGCCGGTTGGAAAGAGCAAGGGCGGCATCGTCGTGCGCGGTATCCACGATGTGGCAGTTCGCTTCTCCAAATGCTGCAATCCGATCCCGGGCGATGAGATCGTGGGCTTTGTCACAAGAGGACGCGGCGTGACCATTCACCGCACCGACTGTGTCAATGTCCTGAATCTGCCGGAATCCGAGCGGGCGCGCCTCATTGATGCTGAATGGCAGGCAGAGGACAACGGCGGCTCTCTCTATACCGTGGAGATCAGCGTTTACGCAAACAACCGTACCGGTCTTCTGGTGGATATCTCCAAGATCTTTACCGAGCGGAAGATCGACCTTGCGGCGATGAACGTGAGAACGAGCAAGCAGGGAACGGCTTCCATCGATGTGACGTTCGACGTGCACAACAACGAAGAGCTGAACAGCATCATCGAGAAGGTGCGCCAGGTAGAGAGCGTGATCGATATTCAGAGATCGAAAGGATAAAAAGGAGAAAAGCGTATGATAAAGGTAAATTACCGGGCACTTGGAATGCTCTCGACAAACTGCTACGTTGTGGAAAATCCAGACAGCCAGAAAGTGCTGATCGTGGACCCGGGCGATTCGCCGCTGGAGATTGAACGCCAGATCGACGAGATCGACGGCGACCCGGAGGCCATTCTGCTGACCCATGGCCATTTCGACCATATGCTGGCAGCGGATGCACTGCGGAAAAAGTACCATATCCCGGTCTATGTCCATGAAAAAGAGCAGCACCTGCTGGGGGATCCAAAGGAAAATCTTTCCGGGCTCTGGAGCAAACCGTACACGATGCAGGCGGACAAAACCGTAAAAGAGGGCGATGTGCTGCATCTCGCAGATTTTGAAATCCACGTTCTTGCGACACCGGGGCACACGGCAGGCGGTGTCTGCTACTATATTCCGGCAGAGAAAGCACTTTTTTCCGGTGATACGCTGTTCTGCGAGTCCTACGGAAGATACGACTTCCCGACATCCTCCGGCAGAGAGCTGATCGTGTCGGTCAAGCGCCTGTTAAAAGAGCTTCCCGGGGATGTGACCGTGTATCCGGGCCACAACGATGAAACTACGATTGAACATGAAAAGAGGTACAATCCCCTTGCTTAATATCAGCCTTTGTTTTAACAGAAAAGATTTTGAATACGATGTGTATTCCCTGATCAAGGCATTCTATCCGGGCTGTGAGATTACCTCATGGTACGAAGAGGATGGGGCGCTGGACGGGAAATTTGCATATTATGATACGATCACATACGAGGCGGATCAGATCTGTTTTTCGATTGCAGACGAGAAACATGAGACGCTCGCTTCGCAGTGTGAGGCGGTGGAATATGAAAAAGACCGCCATGAAACGAAAAATGTCCTGAAACGGATGGTATACCGCACGCTTTCCGAAGTGAGCGGCAAAGAACTTCCATGGGGCGATCTCACCGGCATCCGTCCGACGAAAATTCCGATGAAGATGCTTGAAGAGGGTAAAAAAAATGTAGAGATTGCGAAATACATGCGCGAAACTTACTACACCAGCCCGGAAAAGACGGCACTTGCGATCACGATTGCCAACCGGGAAAAGGACATTTTAAAGACGATCGACTACGAACACGGTTACAGCCTGTACATCGGCATCCCGTTCTGTCCGAGCATCTGCCTGTACTGTTCCTTCGGCTCCCATGTGTTAAGCCGCTGGGAGCATATGGTAGATCCGTATCTCGATGCACTGATCAAAGAACTGATCTTTATCAGTGAGAACATGAAGGATTACACCCTTGATACGATCTACATCGGAGGCGGTACGCCGACCACGCTGAATGCGGCACAGATGGAGCGCCTGCTCGCGAAAGTGACAGAGCTCTTCCCGATGGAGCAGGTGCAGGAGTTCACCGTGGAGGCAGGACGGCCGGATACGATCAATGAGGAGGTCTTAAAAGCCATCCGCAAATTCCCGGTCACCCGTATTTCGATCAATCCACAGACCATGAACCAGGAAACGCTGGATCTGATCGGACGCCACCATACCGTGGAGGAGATCGAGGAGAAGTTCCGCATGGCGCGTTCCCTTGGATTTGACAACATCAACATGGATCTGATCGTCGGTCTGCCGGGCGAGGACAAGGAAAAAGTGGCGCATACGTTGGAAAAAGTAGAAGCGCTGAATCCGGATTCCCTGACCGTCCATTCCCTTGCGTTAAAGCGTGCAACGAGACTCAACCTGTTCAAAGACAAATATCAGGAAATCTCGTTTGAAAACTCTGCCGAGATCATGAAAATGACGATGGACAGCGCACACCGCATGGAGATGGGACCGTATTACATGTACCGCCAGAAAAATATGGCGGGTAACTTTGAGAATGTCGGTTACTCCCGCGAAGGGAAAGCAGGCATCTACAACATCCTCATTATGGAGGAAAAACAGTCCATTCTGGCCGCGGGAGCCGGAGCGTCCACGAAATTCGTGTTTGAACACGGAGAGCGCATTGAGCGGGTGGAGAACGTGAAGGATCTGAAAAACTACGTGGAGCGTATCGATGAAATGATCGAGAGAAAGCGTATCGGAATGGAGAAGTATCTGCCAAAATGAAAGAAAATTCCAGTCAGCAGCTTCACATGCTGCGCTATACCCTGACCGAGCAGCTCATCCATGGCATGGAAGTGAGTAATTTAGCTTACGATCTTGCGCGGGAACTGGGGTATGAGAAAGAAATCTGCTATGAGCTTGCAAAAGCGGGCGTTCTCCACGATATCGGAAAGATTGTACTGGAGAATTACGTAGAAGAACAGGATACGCTCGTCGTCGAGGAGATGCGCTTTGTGCGGACCCATTCCACACTGGGCTATGAACTCCTGCAGGGACACGGCTACTCCGATTTTGTGCTGGAGAGTATTCTGTATCACCATGAAAATTATGACGGAACCGGGTATCCGGCCAATCTGGCGGGAGAAAAGATTCCGTTTGGGGCGCGTATCTTACGCATCTGTGATGTGTACTGCGCGCTGACCTCCGACCGCCCGTACCGGAGTGCGTTTACGCGGAAACAGGCGATGGAGCTTATGACAGAAGAAGTCAAAAATTTCGATCTGAAAATGTTCCTGGCGTTTCAGAGAGTGATCCACAGCGGCAGCCGGAAAGCGATCGAGCTTTCTGATGTCGATGAATTGATCCGGGAAATCATAAAGGAGAAAACAGAAAATGGCATTAAAAAAGAAACCGGTTACCGGAATGAAAGATATTTTACCGAAAGAAATGGCAATCCGTGACTACGTGATCCGTCTGATCAAGGAAACTTACGGAACCTTCGGCTTTACCTCCATGGAGACCCCATGCGTGGAGCACATCGAAAACCTGAACAGCAAACAGGGCGGCGAGAATGAGAAACTGATTTTCAAGATCTTAAAAAGAGGAGAGAAGCTGAAACTCGAGACCGCTGAGAAAGAAAACGATCTCGTAGACAGCGGCCTGCGTTATGACCTGACCGTTCCGCTCTGCCGTTACTATTCCAACAATGCAAACGAGCTTCCGTCCCCGTTCAAAGCACTTCAGATGGGAAATGTATGGCGTGCAGACCGTCCGCAGAGAGGAAGATACCGCCAGTTCATGCAGTGCGATATCGATATCCTCGGCGAGCCGACCAACCTTGCAGAGATTGAGCTGATCCTTGCTACCACCACACTGCTTGGAAAACTGGACTTCAAGAACTTTACGATCCGTATCAATGACCGCCGTATCTTAAAAGCAATGGCAGCCTACAGCGGATTCCCGGAGGAGTCCTATGACACCGTATTTATTATCCTCGATAAGATGGATAAAATCGGTTTTGAGGGCGTTGCCAAAGAGCTCGAGGAAGCCGGCTTTGCAAAAGAGTCCGTAGAGAAATACCTGAAAATGTTCGAGGAGATCACCCCGGATACCGCAGGCGTAGAGTACTGCCGTGAGAAACTCGAGGGATTCCTTGACAAAGAGTACGCAGACGGCCTGAAGACCATCATCGACAGTGTCAATGCCGTGAAGACCGCAGAATTCAAGATCGCTTTCGATCCGACTCTGGTGCGCGGAATGTCCTACTACACAGGACCGATCTTCGAGATCGCTATGGATGAGTACGGCGGATCTGTCGGAGGCGGCGGACGCTACGATGAAATGATCGGAAAATTCACCGGAAACCAGACCTGCGCATGCGGATTCTCCATCGGATTTGAGCGTATCGTTATGCTGCTGCTCGAGAGAGATTACCAGATTCCGGGTGCTCAGAAGAAAAAAGCATATCTGATTGAGAAAAACATGCCGGCAGAAGGAATGCAGAAGATCATTCAGCAGGCGACAAAAGAGAGAAGTGAAGGCACGGCCATCAACATCGCCGTGATGAAGAAGAACAAGAAATTCCAGAAAGAGCAGCTTGCCAGCGAGGGCTACACTGAGATCGAAGAATTTTTTGTTGACAAAATGTAAGGAATATCCAATAATAGTAATCGCATGAAAAAACGATGTGCTGCGGATGCAGATTCTTTGTGTCCGCAGTTCCAAATAGGAGGAACAAGAAAATGGCTGAATCCATGAAAGGCCTGAAGAGAACCTGCCGCTGTGCGGAAGTCACAAAAGCAGATATCGGAAAAAAAGTAACCCTGATGGGCTGGGTACAGAAGAGCCGTAATAAAGGCGGAATTATTTTCGTCGATCTGCGCGACAGAAGCGGTATTATGCAGATCATCTTTGAGAACGGCCCGATCAGTGAGGAAGGTTTTGAGAAAGCAGCAAAACTGCGCAGCGAGTTCGTCATTGCCGTAGAAGGTGAAGTTATGGCCCGCTCCGGTGCTGTCAATGAAAATCTGGCAACAGGAGAGCTCGAAGTAAAGGCTGAGTCCTTACGCATTCTTTCCGAGGCAGAAACCCCGCCGTTCCCGATCGAGGAGGATTCCAAGACGAGAGAAGAGCTCCGTCTGAAATACCGTTACCTGGATCTGCGCCGCCCGGACATCCAGAGAAACCTGATCATGAGAAGCAAAGTGGCAATGCTCACCCGTGAGTTCATGTCCAAAGAAGGCTTCCTTGAGATCGAAACCCCGATGCTGACGAAATCCACACCGGAAGGCGCCAGAGATTACTTGGTACCGAGCCGTGTTCATCCAGGCAGCTTCTACGCACTGCCGCAGTCTCCGCAGCTGTTCAAACAGCTTCTGATGTGCTCCGGCTATGACCGTTATATCCAGATCGTAAAATGTTTCCGTGACGAGGACCTGCGTGCCGACCGTCAGCCGGAGTTCACCCAGATCGATATGGAGCTTGCTTTCGTTGATGTAGACGATGTTATCGATGTCAATGAGAGACTGCTGGCACACCTGTTCAAAGAGGTGCTCGGCGTTGAGGTACAGCTCCCGATCCAGAGAATGACCTGGAAAGAGGCTATGAACCGTTTCGGTTCCGACAAACCGGACCTGCGTTTCGGTATGGAGCTGGTTGATGTTTCCGAGACCGTAAAAGATACCGAGTTTGTTGTATTTAAGGGCGCGCTTGAAAACGGCGGTTCTGTCCGCGGTATTAACGCAAAGGGACAGGGCGCAATGCCGAGAAAGAAAATCGACAAGCTCGTTGAGTTTGCGAAAGGTTACGGTGCAAAAGGTCTTGCATACATTGCAATCCATGAGGATGGAAGCTGGAAATCTTCCTTCTCCAAATTTATGACAGAGGAGCAGATGGAAGCCCTCATCAAAGCCATGGACGGACAGGCTGGAGACCTTCTTCTCTTCGCAGCAGACCGCAACAAGATTGTTTGGAACGTTCTTGGCGCACTTCGTCTGGAACTGGCAGAGCAGATGGGACTGCTCGACAAGAACGAGTACCGTTTCGTATGGATTACCGAGTTCCCGCTTCTGGAGTGGTCCGATGAGGAGAACCGTTTCACCGCAATGCATCACCCGTTCACCATGCCGATGGACGAGGATCTGCCGCTTCTGGACACCGATCCGGGCGCAGTTCGTGCAAAAGCTTACGATATCGTCCTGAACGGCACTGAGATCGGAGGAGGAAGCGTTCGTATTCACCAGAACGATGTGCAGGAGAAGATGTTTGAGATGCTTGGTTTCACAAAGGAACAGGCACATGAGCGATTTGGTTTCCTTCTGGATGCTTTCAAATACGGAGTTCCGCCTCACGCCGGACTGGCTTACGGACTGGACCGTCTCGTTATGCTGATGGCAAAAGAGGACAGCATCCGCGACGTCATCGCATTCCCGAAGGTAAAAGATGCTTCCTGTCTGATGACCGAGGCTCCGTCACCGGTTGACGCAGTACAGCTGGAAGAGCTTGGTCTTGAGGTTGAGCCGCAGGCTGAGGAAGAGACAATAGAAGAGTAAAGAAAATTTTGTAATTTACAGGACAGACAATTTTGCAGAAGTGCAGCGTTGTCTGTCCTTTTTTAGGTTTCACTCGATCGGTGTAAAGAAAAACTTAAGAAATTCTTCCACGTCTTCCCCGTTGTTTTGCTGGAAAAAAGTGCTACAATATGGTTTGTAAGAAAGATACGGAAACATCCACAGCAAGTGGAACACATAGAGAAAAAGACAAGGAGGGATCACGATGTTAGTTACATTAGTCATGCTGGCAACCTGTTTTGGTCTGCTCTGCGGAATTGGAATTTTATTTGGGATCGTCGGACTGCTGCTGAAATTTGGAGGAAAAGTCCTCGGCGCATGCGCCACTATTCTTCTCCCGATCGGCGTGATCTGGCTTGGATTTAAAATCGTGTTCGCCGTCGTTCCGCTTCTGTTCAAACTGGTCTGTGCAGCGCTGATCTGTTATCTCGTATACCGCATTCTGCGGGAGATGAAACTTGTAGCATAAAAAATAAAATCTAACAGATTCGAAAGAAAACCTGCTTTCCGTCATAAACACGGAGGCAGGTTTTTAATGACAAAAACAAAAATCTATTTTCAGAAAAAGCCAGTATTTGCTAAAAAAAGAGTAAGGAAAAAGTAAGAAAACAAAAAACAAAATGTGATACGATAGAACTAACTTGGGAAAGCAGAAAATTAATTTGTAAAATAGAAAAGTGGGAGGAAGCATATGAAGAAAAAAGTAATCGCGATTGTGTGTGCAGTCGCAGTGCTTGCGGCAGCCGGAGGGGGAGTGACATGGCATTTCCTTGGAAACGGTACAAAAGAGGACGATAACGTCGTCTATGTCAATACTGTAAAAGCCCTGACCAATCTGGGAACCGGAAATGGAATGGAAAACCGCTATGCCGGTGTTGTGGAGTCGGAAAATACCTGGAAGGTAGAGAAAAACAGCGAGAAAAAGGTAAAGGAAGTTTATGTGGAAGTCGGTCAGGAGGTTCAGGTCGGAACACCGCTGTTCTCCTACGATACCGAGAAATTCCAGAGTGACCTCGAGCAGGCGCAGCTGGATCTGGAACGTATAAACAATGAACTTTCAAGTATGAATACCAATATCGACCAGCTTTACAAAGACAAAAAGCAGGCATCAAAAGACCAGCAGGCAAGCATCACACTGGAAATTCAGGAAGCGGAGCTGGATTTAAAGAAAAAAGAATATGAAGGAAAATCAAAACAGGCGGAGATTGATAAATTAAACGATAACATCACCAATGCGACCGTGATCAGCGAAATCGCCGGTGTTGTAAAATCAATCAACAACGATGACAGCAGCGCCGGCGCTTACTCCGGTGACAACTCCGACAATTCCTTCCTGACCGTTCTTGCAACGGGAGATTTCCGTGTAAAAGGCCAGATCAATGAACAGAATATGAGCGACGGTTCGATTACCGAAGGAAGCCAGGTGATCGTGCATTCTCGTGTAGATGAGAATCAGACCTGGACCGGAACCGTGACAAAGATTGATCGGGAAAATGCACGGACAGGAAGCAATAACGTTTACAGCAGTTCGGGAGACGGTATGACGCAGTCAAGCAACTATCCGTTTTATGTACAGCTCGATGGAACAAATGGCCTGATGCTCGGTCAGCACGTTTACGTAGAGCCGGATGTCGGCCAGCAGGAAGTCAAAACAGGAATCTGGCTGTCTGACTCCTTTATCAACGATGTCGACAGCAATCCTTACGTCTGGGCCGATAATGGAAAAGGCAAACTGGAAAAACGAAGCGTAACCCTTGGAACACACGATGAAAATATGATGGAATATCAGATCACCGACGGCCTTGCAGAAGATGATGCAATCACCTTCCCGGAGGACGGTCTGGAAGAAGGGATGAAGACCGTAGTCAGCACCGACGGATCACTGGGACAGAGCAATCCGGCCGGCGGCGAGGATGACGGAATGGTGGATGACGGTATGCTTGACAACGACGATGGAATGGTCGACGACGGTATGACGCAGGATGAAAACGGCATGGTTGACAATACCATGGACGGCGCAGAGTACAGCGGTGAGGAAGATACAACGAACGTGATCGGCGGCGCCGACAATGGTAAGGCAGAACCGGCAGACACACAGGAAGCCGGATCAGCAGATGACGGGGAGGTGCAGCCGTGATTCTGGAATTAGAGAATATCTGTAAAGAATATATGCAGGGCAAAATCCCGGTTCCGGTTCTGAAAAACATCAACTTCTCCATGGAAGAAGGCGAGTACGTTGCGATCATGGGTCCTTCCGGTTCCGGAAAAACAACACTGATGAATATTGTCGGCTGCCTCGACCAGGCGACGAGCGGACGGCTGATCCTCGACGGACAGGACATCAGCAAATGCAGTGACAATCAGATGTCGGACATCCGCCTGCAGAAAATCGGCTTTGTCTTCCAGAACTTCCAACTCCTTGCAAGACAGAGCGCAATGGAAAATGTATGCCTGCCGTTGACGTACGCGGGCGTGCCGAAAAAAGAGAGAAGAGAGCGGGCAGCGATTGCCCTCGAGCGGGTGGGGCTCGGCGACCGTATGAGTTTCAAACCGACCCAGCTCTCCGGCGGACAGAAACAGCGTGTGGCGATTGCAAGAGCGATCGTCAACCATCCGAAAATTCTGCTGGCTGATGAGCCGACCGGAGCGCTCGACTCCCATTCCGGCGAGCAGGTCATGGAGCTGTTCCAGAGCCTGAACGATGAGGGCGTCAGCATCTTGATGATTACGCATGACGCGGAGATCGCATCGATGGCACAGCGCACCGTGGAGATCCGCGACGGAATGATGAAATCGAAGGAGGTGGCCGAAGCATGAAAAAAGGAAAAGCCGCAAAGAAAGCAGCGATTGCAGTCGTGACAGCGGTTGCCGTGGGTGGCGTAAGTGTCGGCGGCTATTATGGGATTCGCCAGGCGCAGAAGACAACCGTAAAAGTGTATCCGGTCAGTGACTTTACGAGTGGATACTGGGGAGACAGCATGAACATGGAAGGCCAGATCACCTCGACGGCTTCCCAGAACATCTATCTTTCCGACAGCCAGACCATTTCCCAGGTTCTCGTCAAAGAGGGCGATGTGGTAAATGCCGGAGACACGCTGATGACATACGATACCAGCATGATCGAGCTGGATCTGGAAACGCAGCAGTTACAGCTTGCACAGACAAAGCTGAAAATCCAGCAGAGTGAAAAAGAACTGGAAAAGCTGAAAAAGACAAAACCGGTATCGGATACGCCGCTGAATCCGGTGGAGCCGGATTTCCCGGATTTCCCGGATTTTCCAGATGAACCCATCGATCCGGATTTCCCGGACGAACCGATTCCGACCCCAGAACCGGAGCCGACGTACGAGGATGCTGTTCTGTACAGCAGTACGAATAAGCTTGTATTTGGTTCCAAACCATACAAAGGAGAAGGAACGCAGGAAGACCCATACACCTATCTCTGCGCACCGGGAACAGTCCTAACAGGCGGATTCCTGAATCAGATGGCAGGATACGCGGATGAAAAGGGAACGAAAAAAGAAGAGGACAGCGAAGGATACTGGTTTCGCCTGGAGATTCATGAGGAAAACAAAGCCGCAGAGGCGCTGGAAACCGTGTGGGAGCAGGATGGAACGAAGATTGCGAAAGTATACGAGACTTCGTATGAAGCAGTCCTGAGTCTGAAAGAATCCGAATCGGCGGATGCACCGGAAATAAAAATCACCACGCCGCTTGCCAACACAGAGGTGGCAGAGGGCGGCGAGCTGAAGCTGAAAATCGGAATCAATGAGAAGAAAGATACCGAAGAGAAGCCGGATGAGAAAGCAGACGATAAAACGGATGATAGAACCGAGAGTCCGTCCGAGGACGATGTGACACAGCCGGGTGAAGCCGGAAATGGAAGCGGTGAGGCAGACGATTCCACAGAAAACACCGAAACGGATGGCACTTACACATACGTCTGGAAACACAACGGAAAGACAATCGACGGAGATTTTAAGGATACTTACACAAAAGAAAACATCACAAAAGAGGATGCCGGAATCTATACAGTAGAAGTGACAGCGAAAAATGACAAGGGTACTTCCATGGCAGTCAGCACTGCAAATGTGGCGGTAAAAGAAGGAACGATTACCCCGACACCAAGTGTAACTCCGACCCCGAGCGTTACGCCGGGACCGAGTGTAACTCCAGAGCCGACCGTCAGCCCGGAACCAAGTACAACACCGATTCCGACCACAGAGCCGGTTCCAACAGAAACTCCGGTGCCGAGCGAGACCCCAGTTCCGACGGAAACGCCGACGCCGACTGAAGCCCCGGCAGAACCGGAAGCGGAACCGCAGAGCGAAGATGCGCCGGAAGCAGTGCAGACGACAGCAAAAACCGTATTCTACGGTGAAAAAGCATCGGTACAGTCCCTCTTTACATCATCCACAGGAAGCAGCGCAAATAACAATACTTCTTCCGGTGATGATACCCAGATGACCTACACAAAAGATGAGTTGAAAAAAGCCATCAGCGAAAAAGAAAGCCAGATCCGTAATCTGAAGCTTGATCAGAAGGAAGAGGAACTCAAAGTCAAAAATACGCAGAAATCCCTGGATTCCCAGACCGTAAAAGCGACGATCAGCGGTGTGGTAAAGAAGGTTGGAAATGCAGAAAACCCGTCCAACGACGGAAGCGCCTTTATCCAGGTCAGTGGAAACGAAGGTCTGTACGTGCGCGGCTACTTAAGCGAGACGTATCTCGATCAGGTAAAAGTCGGCGATGAACTTAACGTGACTTCCTGGTCTTCGGGTGCTTTTGCAGCGGCAACCGTAACCGAGATTTCTCCGTACCCGACAACAAGCTACATGTCGTACAGCGAGACACCAGCCTCCTTCTATCCGTTCACAGCCGTTATCCCGGAAGGCGGAGAAGGTTTTGAAAACGGTGACTGGATCGAGATTGCAATCACTGTCGGAAACGATGTAGAAAACGGCAACGGCCTGTACGTCAGCAAAGAATTCATCCGCGAGGAAAACGGACAGAAATTCGTTTATATCCGGGATGAAAATGATAAATTAAAGAAACAGAATGTGGTAACCGGAAAACTTCTGTGGGGCAGTTATTACGAAGTGAAGAGCGGTCTTTCCGAAGAGGATTACATTGCATTTCCGTACGGCAAAACCGTGGTGGAAGGCGCAGACACGAAGGAATCCAGTTCATCGGATTATTACAACAGTTAAGGAGGCGCATTATGTTAGAAAATGTAAGACTTTCCTTTCAGGGAATCTGGTCACACAAAATGCGTTCCTTCCTGACGATGCTGGGTATTATCATCGGAATTGCGTCGATCATCTCAATTGTCTCCACGATCAAGGGAACGAATGAGCAGATCAAACAGAACCTGATCGGAGCCGGAAACAACAACGTGACCGTCAGCTTAAAGCAGGGCGACGGTGATTACTGGATGGACAACGGACTGCCAAGCGGCGTGTCGAAACTGTCCGATGATCAGAAAAAGCGGATCCGCGAGCAGGATCAGGTGGAAAATGCATCGTTTTACACCGAAAGAACGTATGTGAGCGGCATCGCAAAAGGAAACACAACACTGGACAGTGCGAAGGCGCTTGGCGTGGATGAAAATTATCTGTCGACGTGCGGATATCAGATTTATCAGGGACGCGGCTTTGTGGAGAGCGATTTCTCGAAGACCCACAAAGTTGTCCTCCTCGACGATACCGCAGTGCTGACACTCTTCCCGGATGAGTCGCCGGTCGGCAAAACGATCGAGATCATGGGAGAGCCGTTCACGGTGATCGGCGTGATCAAAAAAGCCGATTCGTTCCAGCCGGTCATCAATTCCAGAGATGACTACTATACGTACAATCAGGAATCTTATCCGCTGGTGCTGATGCCGGATGTCTGCTGGCCGATCGTATTCCAGTATGATGAACCGGAAAATGCCGTTGTGATGGCAAAAACGACCGAGGATATGAGCACGGTGGGAAAGACAACAGCGGATATCATGAACGAATCCGTGACCAATACAACTGATTCTCTTTCCTATCAGGCAGAGGATCTGCTGGAGAAAGCAAAGAGTCTGCAGGAGTTAGGCCAGAGCACGAACCAGCAGCTGATCTGGATCGCGAGCATTTCGCTTCTGGTCGGCGGTATCGGTGTTATGAATATTATGCTGGTATCTGTAACGGAACGTACAAGCGAGATCGGCCTGAAAAAGGCGATCGGAGCAAGAAAACGCAGAATTCTGTTCCAGTTCCTGACCGAGGCGGCGGTGCTCACCAGCATCGGCGGACTGCTCGGCGTGCTGGGCGGCATTATCATGGCACAGGTGATTTCGAGGGTATCGCAGACGCCTGTGGCGATCAGTATTCCGGCAATCATTTTCTCCGTGGTCTTCTCCATGGTGATCGGTATCGTATTCGGACTGCTGCCGTCGGTAAAAGCAGCGAACCTGAATCCGATCGATGCGCTGCGAAGAGAATAGAACAAAAAAGAGTTGAAAAATCCGTGCGGGTACAGCGTAGGTGCTGGATCCGTGCGGATTTTTTGTGCGGCGTGTGCGGATGAAACTTAAGATCTTTACTTTTTGCGGAAAGTCGGTTATACTGGAAAATAAGCGCAATTTGCGGCGCAGCAAAGAGGCATTCGAGTTTCGGATTCGGTATGTTTATGAAAATATAAGAAAGATTCAAAGACATTTCACATTCGTTTATGGTATAATCAAACAAGAGTATGACCAACGAAAAGGAGTATACGCGAATGAATATTTTGTTTTTTATCACACCGAAAAGTGAAACGGCTTATCTGTATGACGACTGCTCACTTCGGCAGGCCATCGAGAAGATCGAATATCATAAATACACGGCGGTTCCGGTACTGAACAAAAAGGGCTGCTATGTGGGAACACTGACGGAAGGAGATCTGCTCCGCATCATAAAAGAACGGTATCTGCTGAATTACCATGAAGCAGAGGATATCCCGCTCTGGCAGGTTCCGAAACGGTGGAATTATGAGTCCGTCAACATCAACAGCAACATCGAGGACCTGATCGAGATGTCCATGCGGCAGAATTTCGTTCCAGTTGTGGATGACGAGGGAATCTTCATCGGCATCATCCGAAGAAGAGATATCATCCAGTACTGTTATCAGAAAAGCGGCATCAAAGAAGAGGAAGAAGCCCGGCGCAGCGCGCGGAAACAAAACGCAGAACAGATGATTCTGCAGTAAAGAAGAAAATGAGGGAAACATTATGAAAAAACTGATCGATCTTATCCAGGAAGAGCTGGTAAAAGCCTTTACCGCTGCGGAGATGGACCCGTCCTATGCAAGGGTTTCCGTTTCCAACCGCCCGGATCTGTGCGAATACCAGTGCAACGGCGCAATGGCAGCTGCAAAAGCATACCACAAAGCACCGATCCAGCTGGCTGAAGCAGTTGTAGAAAAAGTGACCGATCACAGCGTGATCGGTGAAATTGAAGCCGTAAAACCGGGATTCATCAACCTGAAAATCAACCCGGAATTTCTGGCAGATTATCTTTCCAAAATGCAGAACGATGAAGAGCTTTCTGTAGAGAAAGCAAAAAATCCGAAAACCATCATCGTAGATTACGGCGGAGCAAACGTGGCAAAACCGCTTCACGTCGGCCATCTCCGTTCCGCGATCATCGGCGAGAGCATCAAGCGTATGGGACGCTTCATGGGCCACAACATGATCGGTGACGTTCATCTTGGAGACTGGGGTCTGCAGATGGGACTGATCATCACCGAGCTGCAGGAGCGCCATCCGGAGCTTGTTTATTTTGATGAGTCTTTTACGGGAGAGTACCCGGAGGAAGCACCGTTTACGATCAGCGAGCTCGAGGAGATTTATCCTTGCGCAAGCGGCAAATCGAAAGAGGACGAGGACTATAAGAAACGTGCACTCGAGGCAACGAGAGAGCTGCAGCAGGGCAGAAGAGGATATCGTGCGATCTGGAAACACATTATGAACGTTTCTGTTGCCGATCTGAAAAAGAACTATGGAAACCTCGACGTTCATTTCGATCTGTGGATGGGTGAGTCCGATGCACAGGAGTACATTCCGGACATGGTAGATTACCTGAAAGACAATGGTTATGCACATTATGACCAGGGCGCACTCGTTGTTGATGTCAAAGAAGAGACAGACACAAAAGAGATCCCGCCGTGCATGATCTTAAAATCCGATGGAGCAGCTCTGTATGATACGACAGACCTGGCAACCATCATCCAGCGTATGAAACTGTACAAGCCGGACGAGATCTGCTATCTGGCAGACAAACGTCAGGAGCTTCACTTCGTACAGTGTTTCCGCTGTGCAAGAAAAGCAAAACTGGTGAATGATGATACCGTTCTTTCCTTTATCGGCTTTGGTACCATGAACGGAAAAGACGGAAAACCGTTCAAGACCCGTGAGGGCGGCGTTATGCGTCTGGAGCGTCTGATCGGCGAGATCAACGATGAGATGTATCAGAAGATCGTGGAGAACCGCAGCGTAAAAGATACGGATGCAAGAGGAACGGCACAGATTGTCGGACTGTCTGCTATTAAATACGGTGACCTGTCCAACCAGGCATCGAAAGATTATGTATTCGATGTTGAGAGATTTACTTCCTTCGAGGGAAACACCGGTCCGTACATCCTGTACACGATCGTTCGTACAAAATCCATCCTCGGAAAATATAAAGAAGAGGGAAATGAACTGAAGAAAGGCGCACTTCTGGCACCGAAGAGCGACAGCGAGAAAGCTCTGATGCTTTCCGTATCCCGTTTCAACGGCGTTGTGGAGAACGCATTCGAGGAGAAAGCACCGCATAAGATCTGTGCTTATATCTACGAGCTTGCAAACGAGTTCAACCATTTCTACCACGAGACCAAGATCTTAAGTGAGCAGGATGAGGCAAGAAAAGCATCTTACCTGGCACTGCTGGATCTTGTCCGCGAGGTACTTGAGACCTGCATCGACCTGCTGGGATTCTCGGCACCGGAACGGATGTAAGATTCGTCAAGAGGGAAAAAATAGATAAAAAACAGGCGATTTTTTTGGCAGCCGTCGGCTTCTGTAGTTCTTGCGGAAACGGCGGCTGTTGTGTTATACTTACATCACGATTTTTCATCCGCTTGGACATTCGTCCTGAAAAATCGATTCTATATTACTCTATCGAAGAGCCATTCGGCTCAATTTATATCCATGTACAAAAACAGAATATCGGACTGACAAACACTTTGACGTAAAAAGAGGAGGCGGGATCATTGGAAAAGTAGAACTTCCGGGAGGGAAGTATCGCCTGCTGTCAGTGCTCGGAAGAGGGGCAACGTCTGTCGTTTATCTTGCAGAGAAAACTGGATCCGGAAAGCGGTATGCAGTCAAGGTAAGTATATGTGACAGGGAAAAACTGCGCCGGGAAGCGTTTCTTTTACAGAAGTTTTCATATCCCGGGATTCCCTGTGCGGTGGAACTTCTGGAAAGTGGGACAAAAAGCTTTCTGGTGATGGAAGCTGTAAACGGAAAATCTATCGGACAGCGTATGCGTAAGGGAGAACGGTTTTCCAGCCGGGAAATTCTGAAAACGGGAATTGCCCTGAGCGGGATTCTCTGTTATCTCCATGCACAGAACCCGCCGGTTTTCTACCGGGATCTGAAGCCGGACAACGTGATGATAACAGAGCGTGGTGAAATATACCTTGTGGATTTCGGTGCAGCCGGAACAGAAGAAACGGGTGTGGAAGTCCGTTATGGAACCCGCGGTTATGCAGCGCCGGAGCAGTATGACGGGAAGTGTGACGCCCGTTCCGATCTTTATGCACTCGGCGCACTGCTTGCGGCAATGGCGAAGCATGCGAAAAAGCGGCAGAAAAGAGGACTCTGGCGGGTGATGGAAAAGTGTATGCAGAAAAAGCCGGAGGAGCGGTATGCGTCTGCCGGAGAAGTCAAAAAGGCACTGCGGCGGCTGGAAAGAAAGCAAAAAGGCAGGAAGACTCTGCGGATCTTTGCAGTTTTTGCTTTTCTGACAGGAGGAGCGGCTGCGGTTGCCAGCAGGATGCCATGGGGGCAGTTTCCGGCGGCAGACGAATGGGAGGAGCAGGGAGATCTCTGGTTCTGCGGAAATCCGGTGGAAGAAGGCAGTCTGCCGAACTACCAGAAAGCGCGGGAAGCGTTCTTAAAGGCAGACCATCTCAGTCAGGCGGGGCGTGTGGAGCAGGAACTTGTGGAATACTGTCTGGCGGATGATGCGGCAAGGGAAAAAATGCAGATGGAGCCATTGCTGGCTGAATTTTATGATGACACGCAGCAGGAGCCGGAAAAGGAAAAACGCTGCCGCAGATATCTTGCTGTTGCAGGAATGTATTTCAGTTTTTCCGAAGAACTGGCGCGTGAAAATGACACAGACGCCATGCGGAAAGGAATCGAAGTGCTGGAAAAGGCCGCAGGCGAGAATATGGAGGGGCAGTGGGAGGCGGTTATCTGGCAGAGACTGGCGGATGCGTGCTATCTTGGCGGAAAATCCGGGGATGGGGAAAGAGAACAGGACTGGTGCCAGGAGAGTTTTCTCTATTACGAACGGCTTCTGTGCAGCAGACAGGATGGAAACCGGCGGAAAAATCTGCTCAGGGCCGCAGAGCTGGCACTTCAGTTCGACATGCAGGAAAAAGCAGAACAGTACCTCAACGAGGCCGCAGAAATTCCGGGAATGGAGGAGGATATTTTTTATCAGCAGATCAGAAAAAGATGGGAGGAAGCAGGATGAGAAAAAAGACCATATGCGCAATGATGACAGGATTCCTGGCAGTCCAGGGAATCGAAGTCCACGCGGAGACACAGCAGACGACAGGCGAGGCCGCAAGTGCGGTGGAAAGCGTGGAATTAGAAGCTGAAATCATCGAGAACAGTGATGTGACAGATGCAGACGGGAAAGCCGGACCGGAGGAACTGCTGCCGGACGAAAAGTCAGAAGAAGAACCGCCTATAGAAGAGAAACCAGAGCAGGAACCAGAGCCGCCGGAAGAGAAAACAGATCCGGCAGAGACCGGAAAGAAAGAGAAAGAAGGAGAAGAAAAAATGCTTCCCCCGACGGTAATTCCGGATCCGGAGAAAGAACCAGCGGAAAGGTGGGAAGAAGAGGAGAAAGAAATTTCGGAAGATTCAGAATCGGGGAAGCCAGGAGAATTGCCGGAGGCAGGAGATATGGGTTCCGGGGAATCGGAATCAGAGGAAGGATGTGAAGAAACAGATACAAAAGAATCAGAGACAGAAGAGTCAGATTCGGAGAGAACGGATTTTGGAGAAATGGACACAGAAAAACCAGATTATGAAGATACAGGTTCAGAAAAATCCGGAACGGAAAATTTGATGCCAGAAGATCCGGAACCGGAAAAGCCTGATATGGAAGAAACGAAGCAGGAATCTCCGTCAACCGAAAAAGAGTCAGAAAATCAAACCTCGGAAACAAAAGCACCAGAAAAAGAGGAGCCTACCGTAATGCCAGATGCCGGAAAGTCAAACACAGAAAAGCAGGAACAAACGGGGCCCGGGCAATCGTCTCCGGAGAAAGAAGAACTCAAAACAGACGAACAGCTGCCCGTTGCTGCAGCCACGCCCGAGGAGGTGACCCAAGATCCAGATGATATTCCGCTACAAACAGAAGAAAGCAGTCCTCCGCCTGCCGAAACTCCATCTAAGAGTGCCGGGGAGGAGCCATCTCAAATACGGCCGCAGATCATCGCCGATTTCGTATTATCACAGATAGCAGACGAAGATTTCGAAGCGCCGAACCCCCTGATTATCCGCCCGGCCGACACCAGCGTCGAAATAGATCCCGGTTATACCCCGGAAATTCTGCTCGAGGGAGCCGCCGACACGGCTGAAATTCTTTCCTGCATGGTAAATGGCTCCGAAGCCGAATATGAATGGAAAGAAAACAAAATCTGTCTGAAAGCCGAGAGCCTTTCCGAAGGCTACAACCGCATCACTGTAAAAGTGCGTGGCGCAGACGGCATTGTACGAACCATGAAACCGTGGGAAGTCAACGTGAAACCAAAAACTTCCACACTTGTCAGCCAAAGAACCAGCCAGAAACCAAAAGGAACCCGCCTCTTGCAGTCCTTAAGGCGCCTCTGGAACCTGATTCGTGCCATTGCCGAAATTCAGAATCAGACCACCCGCTATCTGCGTGCACTCTGCAGAAAATAGCCTGATCCGGTTTTGTTTGTATTTCTAATTTCGATATGCTAGAATAAAAGACATGTCATACGATAAAAAAGTAAAAGAGGAAATAAGAGTATGTCAGATATGATATTATTTGATCTGGACGGAACCCTGACCGATTCCGGTCCTGGAATTACAAGATGCGTACAGTATGCGCTGGCATCCTTTGGCATCGAAGAGCCGGATCTGGAAAAACTGAACTGTTACGTGGGACCGCCGCTTCTGGAATCTTTCATGAATTTTGCAGGCCTTGGCTGCGAAGAAGCACAGCAGGCCATCACAAAATACCGGGAGCGGTACGAGGCAGAGGGCATTTTTGAAAATGAAGTATACGAGGGAATCCCGGAGGTTCTGGCGTATCTGAAAGAGAAGGGAAAAATTCTGGCGGTAGCATCGTCCAAACCGGAAAAATACGTGGAGCAGATCCTGGAGCATTTCGAAATCAGAAAGTATTTTACCGTAGTAACCGGTTCAGAAATGAACGAAACCAGAACCGACAAAGGAGAAGTCATCGCAGAGACGCTGCGCCGACTCGGAGCAGAAGACAGCCGTTCCGACGTGGTGATGGTTGGTGACAGAAGCTATGACGTAATCGGGGCAAGAGAAAACGGACTGCTCTGTGTCGGCGTATCGTATGGGTACGGCGGAAGAGAAGAACTCGAGGCAGCAGGTGCCGCAAAGGTATGTGATACACCGGAAGAACTGAAACTGCTGGCGGAGGATCCGAAAGAAGAGAAGAAAAGACGCGACCGCATCAAAAAAATGAAGCCGGAGCGTATCCCGTGGCTGACAAGAGGAGAAAGTGGAACAGGAATCTTTGCGCAGAAAGAGAAAAAAGCAGAGAATATAAAAGAAAAAAGGACAGCGAAAACAGAGCCAAAAACGGAGGAAATCGTAATTCCTATCCAGCGGAAGCTATGGCGTCTTTTAAAACCGCTTCTGACGTACGAACTGTTTCTGATCGGAGCAACCGTACTTCTGGCGCTGATCCTGATGACGTTTACGACCGGCGGTTATCTGGAAGAGCGTATGCACGCGACATCCGTTCTTGCATCAGCAATCGGCAGTCTGGCGGCGATCCCGGTTCTCTGGAAACAGTACAAAAAAGATGAAGGCATGTTCCCGAAACCGGAAAAACGGTGGAGTGCGGCAGAGGCAGCCGCCTGTATTCTGCTGGTTATGACCTTCGGCCATCTCCTGAATACTGTAATGAACGTGACCGGCTTTACCAGAATCTTTTCCGGCTATCAGGACATGGCATCAAAGATTTATGAAGGACAGAACCCGCTGCTTCTGATCCTGTCCGTCGGTGTGCTGAGCGCGGCCGCAGAGGAAATTGTTTTCCGCGGCATGATTTACCGCAGGGCAAAAGATTTCTGGGGAACCGGCTGGGGCATCGCAGCATCATGTCTGCTGTTCGGTGCATATCACGGCAATGTGACGCAGTTTGTCTATGCAGCCGTGGTAAGTGTGCTTCTGATCCTTATTTATGAGCGGTGCGGAACACTCCTTGCCCCGGTTCTTGCGCACATGGCAGAAAATATCTGGGGACTTTACCGGAGCCAGTTCGTATCCTGGATGACCCAAAAAGCACCGGCAGGTGCATGGATGTTCATCTTTTTGGAAGCGGTAATCTGCGCCGGAACATTCTGGTATCTGTTTTTAAAGGATAAACAGGGAAAAACACAAAAATAACAGAAAAAAACCGCAGAATCCGCGAAAAAAATGCTTGTCATGAAAAAAACTCTGTGATACAATCTTACTGTTGCACAATAAGCACCCATGCGGTACCAAGGATGGTGCCTGTTTTTTGAAAAACAGGTTCCAAGGTGAAAAAACATGGGGAAGAATAAAACCATAAGGAGATAAAACAATGAGCGTAATTTCAATGAAACAGTTACTGGAAGCCGGTGTTCATTTCGGACATCAGACAAGAAGATGGAATCCTAAAATGGCTCCGTACATCTACACAGAGCGTAATGGTATCTACATCATCGACCTGCAGAAATCTGTAGGAATGGTAGATGACGCATACAAAGCTGTTGCAGACATCGCAGCAGACGGCGGCACAATCCTTTTCGTAGGAACCAAAAAACAGGCTCAGGACGCTATCGCTGTTGAGGCAGAGCGCTGCGGAATGTACTATGTAAACGAGAGATGGCTCGGCGGTATGCTGACCAACTTCAAAACCATCCAGAGCCGTATTGCAAGACTGAAAGCAATCGAGACCATGGAGCAGGATGGCACCTTCGAAGTTCTTCCGAAAAAAGAAGTCATTGAGTTAAAGAAAGAGCTTGCAAAACTGCAGAAAAACCTTGGCGGTATCAAAGAAATGAAGAGACTGCCGGACGCTATCTTCGTAGTAGATCCGAAAAAAGAGAGAATCTGCGTACAGGAAGCTCATACACTGGGAATTCCGCTGATCGGTATCTGCGATACCAACTGCGATCCGGAAGAGCTTGACTATGTAATTCCGGGTAATGACGACGCTATCCGTGCCGTAAAACTGATCGTTTCCAAAATGGCAGACGCAGTTATCGAGGCAAAACAGGGCGAGGCTGAGGAAGCTGCATACGAAGAAGCAGCAGAGACAGACGCTGAATAATTTACGCGAAGTAATGAACTGGGGGGAACTTGAAATTCAGGTTCCCTTCGGCGAATCTCACAATAGCAGACCGGCATGAAGATGCAGTCTGCTGAATCACGTATACGGAGGAATAAAACAATGGCTATTACAGCAGCAATGGTAAAAGAGTTAAGAGAAGTAAGCGGTGCTGGTATGATGGACTGCAAGAAAGCTCTTACAGCTACCGAAGGTGATATGGACAAAGCAATGGAGTTCCTGAGAGAAAAAGGACTTGCTACTGCTCAGAAAAAAGCTGGCAGAATCGCAGCTGAGGGTATCGTTATGCTGAACGTATCCGAGGATGGAAAGAAAGCTGTCGCTGTAGAAGTAAACGCTGAGACAGACTTCGTTGCAAAGAACGAGAAATTCCGTGGCTATGTAGCACAGGTTGCAGAGCAGGCTATGGATACAACTGCAGCAGACGTAGAAGGATTCCTGGCAGAGCCTTGGAAATTCGATACCAACGAGACCGTTGGCGAAGAGCTGGCTCATCAGATCGCTACCATCGGCGAGAACATGAACATCCGTCGTTTCCAGCAGGTAAAAGAGGAGAACGGTTTCGTTGCTTCTTATACTCATATGGGCGGTAAAATCGGTGTTCTGGTTGACGTTGAGACAGATGTTGTAAACGATGACCTCAAAGAGATGGCTAAAAACGTTGCAATGCAGATTGCAGCTCTTCGTCCGCAGTACACAAACCGCGACGAAGTAAGCGCTGATTACATCGCACATGAGAAAGAAATCCTCATGGCTCAGATTCAGAACGACCCGAAAGAGTCTCAGAAACCGGAAAAAGTTATCCAGGGAATGATCCAGGGCCGTATCAACAAAGAGCTCAAAGAGATCTGCCTGCTTGACCAGGTATACGTAAAAGCAGAAGACGGAAAACAGTCCGTAGCTCAGTACGTAGCACAGGTTGCTAAAGCAAACAACGCAACCGTAGCAGTAAAAGGTTTCGTTCGTTTCGAGACCGGTGAAGGAATCGAGAAGAAAGAAGAGAACTTTGCTGAGGAAGTTGCTAAACAGATGAACGCATAATTCAACTGTGAATTTGTAAAAATAACGCAAAAATATAAAACCCTCATAAATGTGCAGAAAATACACGATTTATGAGGGTTTTTTACTGTCACAGGCAGTATCCATCGGAAATGCAGTAAGTGCCCTGAAGGATACCGTCCCCGGAGATTTCCCGGCAATGAATCTTTCGGAGATTTGTGAATTAATCCAGGAACATAAATCGAATGGTCCGGTAATGGAGATGAAACGTTAAACATAAGAAAAGAGGAACAAATTTGAAAAAACAAGACAAAAGAAACTGGCCGAAAGCAGTGATTCAGATCCTTTCTTTCCTGCTGATCCCGGGCTTGTTTGAGGCGCAGTTTTCTGCGGTTGGGACGATTATTTCCGCAGTTTATCAGGGGACGGTTTCGTGGGAACGGATCAGGTATTCGGTATGGATGGTGCTGGCGACGGTTCCGGCGGTGATTATTGTGGGACGGTTTTTCTGCGGATATTTCTGCAGCTTCGGGGCTGTGCAGGATTTTCTGTGGTTTGCAGGAAATAAGCTGAAAAAGCGGTTTCGAAAAGCAGGTGCGAAAAACCTGCATTCAAATTCAAAGAAGAGTGGAAGAAATGTTCCAACAGGCTGGATCAAATATGGTGTGCTCCTGTTCTGGGCAGTCTTCGTATGGAGCGGTATGATAAAATGGAACATCGCAGGGCCGTGGCAGGTATTTGGACAGTACAGTTCCATCGGACACTGGCCGGGTGTGAAGCCGATGTTTTCGATTGGCGGTGCGCTGATTCTGGTGATTTTCGTCGGATCCGTCTTAATCCAGCGCTTTTTCTGCCGGTATCTCTGTCCCATGGGAGCCATCTACAGCCTGATTTCCAGATGTACGCTGTTAAAAATTGTAAAACCGCGGAGCAAATGCGGAAACTGCCATCTCTGTACTGCAAAATGTACCATGGGAATTGATCTGACAGAAAAAGAGCAGATGGCAGGCGGCGAGTGCATTGGATGCGGGGTATGTGTAAACGGATGTCTGAAGAACAATGCACACTGGAAGTACCGATACAGCGTGTGGATCGGTGTCGGGGTGACCTGCCTTACGATTGCAGCGTCACAGTTCCTGATCCGGAGCGAGAGCGGTTCCGTTGGTAAGACAGCAGGTGATGCGGCCATTGATACGGCAGAACAGAATCTGGACAGCAGATTCCAGGACGGCACTTATTCCGGAAGTGGAGAAGGCTACCGCGGAACCGTGACTGTTTCCGTAAAAGTGGAACAGGGAACGATAACCGGACTGACGATAGAGAACGCCGAGGATGATCAGACATATCTGGACAGAGCAAAGTCAGGAATCTTTTCGGAAATCATGAAAAAACAGAGTGCCGAGGAGATAGATACTGTTTCCGGCGCCACCTACAGCAGTAAAGGGTTGATTGAGGCCACTCAAAATGCGTTAAAAGAAGCTGCCGGAGATGAGAATACTGTACAGGAAAATACAGCATCTGAATCGACGGATACAACGGAAGAAAAACAGGCATTCCTGGACGCCGGCCGTTTCCACGACCTGAAAGACGGCATCTGCACGGGTACCGCCGATGCCTTCCGCGGGGATGTAGAAGTGCAGGTAACGGTAGAAAACCAGAAAGTGACCGACATCTCCATCCTTTCCTACTGCGACACCGAGGAATACTTTTTCCGTGCAGCGCCTTACGTGATAGGGCAGATGAAAGAAGAACAGAGCCTTAACATCGATGCCTTGAGCGGTGCCACCTACAGCAGCAACGGTATCATTCACGCCACCGCCAATGCACTTGAAATCCCGGAAGACGAATATGCACCGCGTCCTGGCCGGGATCTGGCACACAAGCAGAAAGAGCACGGTCATATTGTAAAACATACGATCGAGAGCCAGGAGCAGTATGAAGAAAAAGTAAAAGAATACGAAGACGCACAGAATTAAAAAACAAAAATAATCTCAAAATAAGCACTGTAAATACATCCATCTGTATTTGCAGTGCTTTTCTGCTGTAACAGAACCCCGTCTGACTGCATCAAAAATATAAAAAATTTAACAATCATTTGATATAGACCTTATAGGAACAGGATAGCAGTTAAAATACAAATGTGCTACGATCGTGATTGCAGTAAAAAATATTCTGAAAGAAATGGCAGGAACAGCAAAAATACAGCGGTTAGGCTGGAGTCTGGAATGGATGCAGCGCATATCTGAAAAAGGAAACGAAAACCTGGGACAGCTGGGATATACGGATCATTCGCAGAAACACTGTATGCAGGTTGCCCATCATGCAGAGTACGGTACACTTCTTGCAAATGAACTTTTAAAAGAAACGGATATGACGTTGGAAGACAGAGTAACCATCGTTCCTCGGTTCTGCAGTTATTGCAGCTGTAAAACTGGCAGGCGGAACGATCAACGTGGCGGTTGCATGCCTGGCGATTTTCTTTGCACTGGGATTTGTTTTCCTGAAAATTGCAGATCGGCAGCCGATGGCGGGGGAGAGATAAAACAGAACATAGCATAAAAAATCTCAAAGCAGGAGAGAAATCCGCTTTGAGATTTTTTGCGTTTCACTCCGGGGTTCCGCAATGAGAGGTTTTGTGGTACAATAAGCAGTGAGTCGGGCCGCAGGGGATGAGGGGGCCTGAAAAATATGAATCATACAGACAGGATGAAACAAAATGGAAAAAACCAAAAAACTGGCGGTAGGCATTTTAGCGCATGTCGATGCGGGAAAGACGACGCTGGCAGAGGGAATTTTATATAAAACAGGCCAGATCCGGAAAGCCGGAAGAGTGGATCACAAGGACGCCTTTCTGGACACGGAGGAACTGGAAAAAGCAAGGGGCATCACGATCTTTTCCAAACAGGCCGTGCTGAAGCTGAACGAGACGGAGGTCACACTCCTTGACACGCCGGGCCATGTGGATTTCTCGGCGGAGATGGAGCGCACTTTACAGGTCATGGACTATGCGGTTCTTCTGATCAGCGGTGCGGACGGCGTGCAGGGGCATGTGGAAACCCTGTGGCGGCTGCTCGCACGGTATGAGATCCCGGTCTTTCTCTTTATCAACAAGATGGATCAGCCAGGCACGGATGCGGAAAAACTGCTGGAAGAACTGCAGAGCCGTCTCTCAGAGCACTGCCTGAATTTCTCGCAGGATCTCCAGAACGCAGAATTGCTGGAAGAACTCGCCATGTGTGATGAGGACGTGCTGGAGCAGTATCTGGAAACGGGAAGCGTGGAAGAAGACCAGATCCGCACGATGATCGCAGAGCGGAAGGTTTTTCCGTGCTGCTTTGGCTCTGCACTCAAGATGGAGGGCGTGACGGAATTTCTGAAAATTCTGGACCGGTTTACAAAAACGCCGGAGTACGGCGGGAATTTTGGCGCGCGCGTTTTTAAGATTTCAAGGGACACGGCAGGAAACCGTCTGACGCATCTGAAAATCACGGGCGGCGTGCTGAAGGTGAAGCAGATGCTCGGCGAAGAAAAGGCAGACCAGATCCGTATTTATTCCGGTGCGGGCTATACGGTGGTACAGGAAGCACCGGCGGGGACGATCTGTGCCGTAACGGGACTGAACAGCACTTTCTCCGGTCAGGGCATCGGCAACGAAACCGAGGCGGAAAAACCGGTGCTGGAGCCGGTGCTGACGTACCGCATCGAGCTTCCGCCGGACTGCGATGTCCATCAGATGCTTGGAAAACTGCGCCAGTTAGAAGAAGAAATCCCGGAGCTCCACATTGTCTGGAATGAGCGCCTCGCGGAAATCCATGCGCAGGTCATGGGTGAGGTGCAGATCGAGATCTTAAAGAGTCTGATCCACGAGCGTTTCGGCGAATGGGTGGAATTCGGAGCCGGAAATATTGTATACAAAGAGACGATCCGCAGTACCGTGGAGGGTGTCGGCCATTTCGAGCCGCTGCGCCATTATGCGGAAGTTCATTTGCTGCTGGAGCCGGCAGAACCGGGCAGCGGACTGCAGATTGGAACCGTCTGCAGCGAGGACACCCTGGACCGCAACTGGCAGCGTCTGATCCTCACACATCTGCTGGAGCGGAAGCATCCCGGCGTGCTGACCGGGTCGGAGATTACCGATATGAAAATCACGCTGGTCAAGGGCCGTGCGCACATTAAGCACACCGAGGGCGGCGACTTCCGCCAGGCGACGTACCGTGCGGTGCGGCAGGGACTGAAAAAAGCAGAATCCGTTCTGCTGGAGCCGGTCTATGCGTTCCGTCTGGAAATTCCGTCGGAATCGACGGGACGGGCGCTGAACGATATCCAGCGGATGTACGGCAGCTTTGAACCGCCGGAAATGGAAGGCGATATGACAGTGATCACCGGAACCGCACCGGTTGTGACGATGCGGGATTATCAGAAAGAAGTGACTGCTTACAGCCGGGGACGCGGAAGAGTGTTCTGTACCTTAAAAGGATATGAGCCGTGTCACAACGCGGAGGAAGTGATTGCCTCCATCGGCTACGATTCCGAGGCGGATGTGGAAAATCCGACGGGTTCTGTGTTCTGTGCCCACGGGGCAGGCTTTGTCGTTCCATGGAATGAAGTGGAAGACCATATGCATCTGGAATACACGCTGGAAAATCCGGAAGAAGAAAGCGATTCAGCCGAATCTGCGGCAGACCGGAGCGGCGGAGCATCCTCTGTGCAGAAAGCAAAAAAAGCATCCGACCGCGTGCCGATGGCAGCTTCCCTGCAGGAGGCAAAGGAGCTGGAAGAAATCTTTACGAGGACATACGGCAAAGTGGAGCGGAAGCGCGCCGGTTTCGAGCGGCGGACACGTCCGGTCACCTCGTCATCCGGCATCGGGGATCCAAAATATGCAAAATCAAACCGCCCGAAGGAGCCGCAGGAGGAATATCTGCTGGTGGACGGCTATAACATTATTTTTGCATGGGATGATTTAAATGAGCTGGCGAGGTATAATATTGAGAGCGCCAGAGGAAAGCTGATGGACATCCTGTCAAATTATCAGGGATATAAAAAAATGACGCTGATTCTTGTCTTTGATGCCTACAAAGTAAAAGGCAACCAGGGTGAGGTCGGCATGTACCATAATATTCATGTCGTTTATACGAAAGAGGCGGAGACGGCTGACCAGTACATCGAGAAAACGGTTCACAGGATCGGCCACAACGGCAACGTAACGGTGGCTTCCTCGGACGGTCTCGAGCAGATCATCATTATGGGAGCGGGCGCGCATCGTCTCTCCGCACGGGATCTGCGCACCGAGATTGAACATACAAACGGCCAGATCCGGGAAAACTATCTGGAGAAAGAACAGAAAACGAAGTCGTATCTGCTGGAGAACGCCTCTGGAGAACTGGGAGACTTTTTAAAAGAGCTGGAAGAAGAGCGAAAAAAAGAGAGTAAAAAGAGCAAAGGAAAGGCTTAAGATGAATTACGCAATCATATTATCGGGGGGAATCGGAACGAGAATGCAGATGGGGGATTTTCCGAAGCAGTATTTGGAAGTGGAAAAGAAACCGATTCTGCTGTATACGCTGGAGCAGTTTCAGAAAAGCAGTGCCGTTGAGAAAATCGTCATCGTGGCGGCAGATGCCTGGAGAGAGAAGATCCGCGGATGGATGGAAGAAGACGGGATTACGAAATTTCTCGCCTTTGCGGATGCCGGGGATACGCGGCAGGAATCCATTCATAATGGCCTTACCGTCTGCATGGAGGATTCCGTATTGGAGAACGACGGTGTGATCATCCACGACGGCGTGCGGCCTCTGGTGAGCGAACAGCTGATTGGCGACTGCCTTGCGGCGCTTGCCGATCATGAGGGCTGTATGCCGGTGCTGCCGATGAAGGACACGATCTATCAGAGCAGCGATGGAACGAAAATTGACCATCTGCTGGAGCGCAGCACGCTGTTTGCCGGTCAGGCGCCGGAAGCCTTCCGGCTGCATCCGTACGCGAAGATCAACCGGGAAGCATCGAAAGAGGAGCTGTCCCTCACAAGGGGAACGAGTGAAATTGCTTACCGCCATGGAATGGATGTGGCGATGATCCCAGGGGATGAGCGGAACTTTAAGATTACAACAAGGAGCGACCTGGAGCGTTTCTGTACGATTGTGGAAGGAGAAACGAAATGAGAGCATACGAGCTGCATGGAGTCAATGATTTAAGAAGGGAAGACATCGAAAAACCGGAAATCCCATCCGGCTGGGTTCTGGTGCAGGTAAAGGCATCAGGAATCTGCAGCTCCGATATTCCGCGGATTTTCACAAACGGAACATACCATTTTCCAACGATTCCGGGTCACGAGTTTTCAGGCGTGGTTGCCGCATACGGCGAGGGTGTGCCGGAAGAGCGAGTTGGAAAACGGGTCGGCATTTTCCCGCTGATCCCATGCCGCACCTGCCCGCAGTGCCGGCAGAAAAAATATGAGATGTGCGAACACTACGATTACCTCGGCTCGCGCCGGGACGGCGGCTTTGCGGAATACGTGGCCGTGCCGGACTGGAACCTGATGGAGCTGCCGGAAAACGTCAGCTTCCGCGAGGCAGCAATGCTGGAGCCGCTCTCTGTGGCGCTTCATGCGGTGAAACGAAGCGGTGTGAAGCCGGGCGATACCGCAGCAGTGATCGGAACGGGCATGATCGGTTTTGCAGCGGCAGCGTGGGCGAAAGCGCTCGGCGCCGAAACCGTTTTTGTGATTGGACGGGGCGAAGCAAAACGTGCGATCGCAGAACAGATCCCGGGCATCTCATATGTGACGGAAGAGGAGAGTAAAGCGATTCAGGCGGATGTTGTAGTAGAAGCGGTCGGAACGCCGCAGGCCGTTTCCGGTGCAGTTCTTCTTGCAAGACCGGGCGGAAGCATCGTGCTGATGGGAAATCCATCGGGCGATCTTGCGATGGAAAAGAACGTGTACTGGCGCATCCTGCGCAAACAGCTGAACCTGATGGGAACGTGGAATTCTTCTTATGAAAAAGATGAAGCCTGCGACTGGACGGAGGCACTCGATGCGCTTTCGAAGAAGAAAATCCCGGCACAGGCGCTGATCACGCACTGTTTCCCGTCCGAAAAGCTGATGGACGGACTGGAACTGATGAAAAATCATAAAGAGCCATACTGCAAAGTAATGGTTTCATGGGAGTAGAAATATGAGAAAAAGTCAGATATCGGCATCCATGATGTGCTCAAACCTTGTGGATCTGCAGGCGACGATCGATGTATTTGAAAAAGAAAAAGTCGAATATCTCCATATTGATGTGATGGACGGCGAGTTCGTTCCGAACTTCGGCCTTGGCGTCGACTACATCCGCGGACTGCGGGAACTGACGAGTATTCCGCTCGATCTTCATCTGATGATTAAAGACCCGGAGTACAAGCTGCCGTGGATCGGCATTTACAAAGAGGACATCGTGACGATTCATTATGAGAGCACTTTCCAGGTGCAGCGCGCGCTCGATTACCTCGTGCCGTACGGCTGCAAGCGGTTCCTCGCGATCAACCCGGCGACACCGATCGGGCAGATCGAGGAAGTGCTTGATTATATCGACGGCGTCAATCTTCTGATGGTGAATCCGGGCTTTGCCGGACAGAAAATTGTGCCGAGTACGCTGCGCAAGGCGGAAAAGCTGCAGAAATTTCTGCAGGAGATGCACCGGGAGGACATCATTTTAGAAGTGGACGGAAACATTACGAAGGAGCACGGCGCGACGCTGCGTTCCTTTGGAGCCAGCATTTTTGTGGCGGGAACTTCGAGCATTTTCTGCACCGATGTATCGCACTTCGGAGAAAAAATCCGGGAATTCCGGAAAGCAGTGGAATAAGAAAAAGAACTGCCTTCCCGGGATGCACGGTTTGAAAAACAGACGAATACTGTAAAGTGAGAAATGACGGAGCGTGTCATATGGTAGAATTGCTTCTGCTTGCTGCGGCGCTCTCAGCCGATAACTTTGCAGTAAGCATCGGATATGGAAGCAGCAATACGAGAATTTCACCCGGCATGACGGCGCTGCTGAATCTGTTTTGCAGTGCTGCCCTGGTTGCTTCCGCGCAGTTTGGAAAAAGATTTCTGCAGTCCGCAGGACCGGAATGGGGAACCAGAGTGGGTGCGGGCTGCTTTTTTCTTATGGGAACGCTGAAAATTTTCGAAGAACTGAGAAAACGCAGAAGAAAAAAGCAGGGAAAACCAGAAGCAAGACTGGAACATCTGGAAAAACAGCTCCACCCACTGGAATTTGGCCTGCTGGCGGTTTCAATGTCGGTGGATGGAATTGTCTCCGGCGTCTTTGCCGCGGATCTTCCGGTGACAGGAGGACAGATCTTTTTTGCCTCCTTCGCGGTCGGAATGGCGGCGATGTATGCCGGAACTGCCATCGGAAAAAAGACGGGGCAGAAAAACGGCGGAAACGGAGCACTGTTCGGAGGAATTCTGTTCTATTTACTGGCGTTTTTAAAGCTCACATAGAATTACATGTAAGAAAGAAAAACCAGCAGATCCCGGCGTAAAATTGACAAGCCCGTGCAGATATGCTATAAAAGTAGGAGGTTTGCTGCTGGAAAATTTAAAAAACAGATGCAGCAGACAAAGTAAGAGAGGAAAATACATGATTTCAGTAGTAATCCCTTCGTACAACGGTGCAGAAACACTGTTTCAGGCAATCGACTCAGTCCTTTGCCAGACAACAAAAACCCCGCTGGAAATCCTGGTGATCGACGACCATTCCACGGACGATACGATGGAAAAGATGGGGCGTTACGGAGAAAATGACCGGGTACGGTATATCCGGAATGAGACAAACAAAGGAGCATCCGCATCCAGAAACCGCGGTGTACAGCTCGCAAAGGGCGATTACATTGCCTTTCTGGACGCGGATGATTACTGGGATCCCGAAAAACTGGAAAAGCAGGAAAAAGCCCTTGCAAAGACCGGTGATGTGCTCTGCTGTACGGGTCGGGAGCTGATTTACGATCAGGAACCGGAAAAGCAGAAGATTTTTTCTGTCCCGGAGCGGATCACCTACAAAATGCTGCTGCGCGGCAACGTGATCGGCTGCTCGTCGGTACTGGCCAAAAGAAGCGTTCTGCTGGAATTCCCGATGGAAAAGGACGAGTGCCACGAGGATTATCTGGACTGGCTGCGGATCCTGAAAAAATACGGGACAGCCTGCGGTGTGGATGAGCCTTTGCTGAAATACCGGCTGTCCAGCACAGGAAAATCGGGGAATAAACTGCATTCTGCAGGAATGACTTACCGTGTTTACCGCGAGCTGGGAATGGGAACGTTCCGCTCCCTGTACTGTTTTGCGTGCTATGCCGTAAACGGTGTGCGGAAGTATTACGGTAAGGGCAAAAAGAGAGGAAGAGATTGATGAACTATAAAAACAGGGAACAGTACAAACATCTGATGCGTGTCCTGGCGGTCGCGGCGATTGTGCTTCTGGAATGCGCTGTTTTTTCTGTGTTCTGGGACAGATACTATGCGAGCCACCTGTGGCTGGAGCCGTTCTGGGATAAGGGAAATCAGATTATCGTCGTGATCTACGGCATTTTTCTTCTGGTTTTCATGTACATTTACGGCGGCATGAAGATCGGCTACATGAAGGGAAGCAGCATCATCTATTCCCAGATGATGACGGCATTCTGTGCCAATGCGCTGATGTATCTGCAGATTATCCTGCTGTGGCGCCACCTGCCGTACGTTCTGCCGATGGTCGGCATGACACTCGTGGACTTTGCGCTGGCAGGCATTGTATCCTGGCTTTTTGAGAAGACGTTTGCGCGTCTCTTTCCGCCAAGAGAGGTGCTTCTGATTTACGGTGAATACCCGATGGAAAGCTTGGAGCTGAAGATGAACCAGCGGCCGGACAAGTATATTGTAGCACATAAGGTGAGCGTGGAAGTGGGAGAGAAAGAGCTCTGCCGCCAGATTGACGCATACGGTCAGGAGGGCGTGATCCTTGGCGATCTTCATTCGGAGCTGCGCAACCGTCTGCTGAAATATTGCTATGCGAAAGAAATCCGTGTCTATCTGACGCCGAAGCTGTCGGATATTATGGTACGGAAAGCGGAAGCGCTCCATATTTTCGATACACCGCTTCTGCTCGCGCGAAACAGTGGTCTTTCGTTTGATCAGAGATTCTGCAAGCGCCTGCTGGATCTGCTCGTATCGACGATTCTTCTTGTGATCACGTCGCCGATTATGCTGATCGCAGCGCTCTGCATCAAGCTGTATGACCATGGCCCGGTGTTCTTTAAACAGAAACGTCTCACGATCGGCGGAAAAGAATTCTATGTCTACAAATTCCGAAGCATGATCGTGGATGCCGAAAAAGACGGCGTAGCCCGCCTGGCAACGAAGAACGACAGCCGCATTACGCCGGTCGGAAAGGTGATCCGCGCGACGAGAATTGATGAGCTGCCGCAGCTTCTGAACATTTTCAAGGGCGATATGAGCGTCGTCGGACCGCGCCCGGAGCGGCCGGAGATTGCAAAGGAATATGAGGAATCGATTCCGGAGTTTGCTTACCGTCTGAAAGTAAAGGCAGGCCTTACCGGCTACGCCCAGATTTACGGAAAGTACAACACGACCGCATACGACAAGTTGAAGCTGGATCTGATGTACATAGAGAGCTATTCGATTTTAGAGGATCTGAAGCTGATTCTTGCAACCTTTAAGATTGTCTTCACAAAGGAGAGCACAGAAGGGCTCGAGGAAGGACAGACGATCAGCCTGAACGCGAAGGAAGAGGAGAAAAAAGATGTTTAATACCGAGGACGAAATTCTGCGCCGGCTGCAGGAAAAAAATCTGGAAATGGCCGTTATGTTTTACCACTGGTGCCAGAGAAATCATCTGACCTGTTATCTCTGCGGCGGCGGCTGTATCGGTGCAATCCGCCACGGCGGCTTTATTCCGTGGGACGATGATCTCGACTTTTTCATGCCGCGGAAAGATTACGAGAAGTTCCTGAAAATCTGGGATACGCAGGAGGAGAGTAAAATCTACAAGCTCGAGTACCCGAAAGAGGGCTTCTGCAATGCGCACACGTTTGCGAACATCCGCGACAGCCGCACCACGCAGGTGAAAAAGGAGCAGGTCGATATGGATCTCTGCCACGGCGTTGCGCTTGATATTCTCCCGATCGAGGGCTATGCACCGGGAAACCTTGCGCGGAAATGGCAGGTGATCGAGGGAAAGATTTTCCAGCTCTTCTGCACGCAGGTTATTCCGACCAAAGAACGCCACGGCGCGTTTATGCATTACCTGGGAACGATTCTGCTGGCGCTGGCTCCGACGCAGAAGATGCGGTACCGGATCTGGAAGCAGGCAGAGAACTATATTACAAAATTTGATATCGACAGCCCACGGGTGGACGGCATCACCGAGATGTGCGCACCGCAGGCGATTCTCCGGAAATATCCGAAAAAGATTTTTGCATCGGCGATTGAGGTTCCGTTCGAGAACGAGCGCCTGCCGATTCCGGTCGGATATGACACATATCTGCGCATGGCGTTCGGCGATTATATGAAACTGCCGCCGAAAGAACAGCAGAAAGGCCACCACGATGCGGCGTTTCTGGATCTCGATCATCCGTATGAGCAGTATAAGGGGATACACTACTGCTGTAAGAAATAAAGAAAGAGGATAAAACAATGCCGGAAATTTCAATCATTACCCCGGTGTATCAGGCAGAAAAATTTTTAAAAAAATGTGTGGATTCCATTCTCTCCCAGTCTTTTACGGACTGGGAGCTGCTTCTTGTAGATGATGGAAGCACCGACAAGAGCAGTGAAATCTGTCGGACATACGCAGAACAGGATGCGCGGATCCGTTATCACCAAAAAGAGAACGGCGGCGTCAGTTCGGCGCGGAATGCGGGCGTTGCGCTTGCAGAGGGGCGTTATATCACGTTTGTGGACAGCGACGATTTCGCAGCGGAGGATCTTCTGGAAACACTGTATCGTCTGGCGGAAAAATATGATGCCGAAATGAGTATCTGCCGCGGATACGATCTCTATGAAGGAAGGCCGGTGCCGGATCTGAAACAGGAGGGAATCGAATCTGTGACCGACAGCGAGGAGGGACTGCGCCAGGTGATGAAGGCGCGCGTGTTCGGCGTGATGCCGTGGGGCAAGCTGTATCGGAGAGAGATTTTCGAGGGCGTTGTCTATCCGGAGAAAACAATCGCCGAGGATGCATACGTCATCGTTCCGTTAATGGAGCACTGCCGGAAGGTGGCCTTTTCCACAGCACAGAAATACTATTATGTGCACCGGCGCGAAAGCCTCACGACAAGCGGTTTTCGCTGGTCAGATCTGGGTTCGGTGGAAGTATGGGATCATAATCAGAATGTCGTGGAAGAACGCCACCCGGCGCTGAAAAAAGAAGCAGGTGTGCGCTGCTGCTGGGCGCGGTTTTTCGTGCTGGACAAGCTGATGCTGTTGGAAACCATGGACGCGGAGAAAAAGGCGCTTGCGAAGAGGCTGGCAAAAGAGCTTAAAAAGCATCCGCTTCTGGTACTGGAAGGCGATCACTTCACGAATGGGCGGAAAATCGCCTATCTGACCCTGTTTCTGGGAACCGGAATTTACCGGCAGTGCGTTCGTGCACTGTTCCGGAAAAGAAATTTATAAAAAATGCGGCAGAAACGAATGAGATTTTCGTTTCTGCCGCATTTTTATATGGATTTTTCTAGCTTTCTTTTTCGGAAAGCAGAACACCGTTTTTATCAAACACATACGTTGTTCCGTCAATTTTTTTCGTCCCGGTGACGCATCCGCCCCAGCTCTGGAAATAATATGTTTTTCCGTCAATTTCTGCCCAGCCGGTCTGCATGGAAGCATCATCGTTGAAGTAATACCAGTTGTTTTTATAATAGAACCACTGCGATTTTCTCGCACCGCCCCAGCTGTAGGTAAAGTACCAGACACCGTCCCGGATCACCCATTGGTTTGCCGGCATGACGCCGTTTTCATCAACAAAATAAAGATTGTTATCATACGTAAAGGCTTCATCCGTTTTCCGTGTACAGTCCTCATTAATATAATAGTATTTATTCTGAAGCAGCAGCCAGCCTTCGTGTGCGGCACCGCCCCAGCTTCTGAGATAATAATAGTTTCCATCCCATTTCAGCCACTGGTTCTGATACATTTTTCCGCTCTTATTTACAAAGTAGAGATTGTTGTCATACAGGAAACTTTCGTTCTGCTTCAGGGAACCGTCCGCATTCATAAAATACCAGGCGCCATCGATCTGATACCAGCCATTGGTTACGCAGGAATATTTCTGTACATAATACCAGGCACCGTCATGGTACAGCCAGGTGCTGCCGGAAATACCGCCCCAGGAAAGAAATTTGACGCGGTAACCGTTTAAGGTAAGTGTCGTATTGCGTGCGGCACCTCCCCATGTGTAAAAATAGTACATCGTTTTGGTCTCCGGATCAGCGTGCCATCCGGACGAATACATAATACCGGTATCCTTGGCGAGATAGTACCAGTTGTTGCTGATAAACTGCCATCCGGTCTGCATCTCACCGCTGCCGGAAAAATAATAGTAATCTCCATCAAGCAGAAGCCAGCCTGTTGCCATAACGCCGTCCGCGCCGAGGTAATACGTTTTGTGGTCGAGGGTGAGCCAGCCGGTATACGGTGTTTCATCATCGTTGTAGTAATACCATTTTCCATCCCGTTTTACCCAGCCGATGACGTGGCGTTCGTTTGTGATCACGCCGTTTTCATCGGAGGTATATTCGATGCCCGTTTCTGTGTCGCGCCAGGAAGTGGAGCATACGAGAAGATGGCTGCTGTCTGCATAATATTTCTGTCCGCCGCGGGTGAAAAATCCGCTGTACGGGATGCCGTCATGATAAGCAACGAGCTTGGAAGAACGGCCGCGGTAAATTTCATAGGTATCATCCACGTTGGAAGTGACCGCGGAACCGGAAAAGTCAGCAATGACTGCCGGAAGATCGCCGGAATATTCTGTCGTGGAAAATACGCGCAGCCCCAGAGAGGTCAGGGTCTCGACGGTATCGTTATCCATAATACGGAAGTCACCGGTCTGGATAAAATATTCCGGGTTGACGGCAGCAAGATAGTCTGCATCGACAGCATTCGGATATCCGTGATGATTGGAAGTCATCAGATCAATGCTGTACAGCCCGTAGTTCGAAACAATCCGGCTGGCATCGCCCTCGACGTCGTCGATATCGCTCGTCAGAAAAGCGCGGTGGTCGTTTGCGGAGGCAATTACACCAAGACAGAACTGGTTGGCGTCCTCTTTTGGACTTGTGAGATAATCTTCCTCGTAGTTGACAATCTGGATCTGGAAATTTCCAAAAGCAAAATCAGGAGATCCTTCTTCTGCGGAGGCGGCACCGGGATTCAGATGCTGGATCAGGGTCACACCTTCAGTCTCTTCTACAGCAGTAAGAAGCTGGTCGTAGACATAAAGATTGTCCCAGAGACGCGCAGTATTATAGATATAACTGTCATCATACGGGAGCAGATAAACCCGGTCGGGGGAATACAGCCGCACGATGGTATCGCCGGTTCCAATATGGTCGCTGTGCGGATGTGTTGCAACATAAAACTGCAGATTATCGGAGGTGACACCGAGGGAGTCCAGGTAGGAGAGTACCTCATCGTCGTAGCCGGTCGACGTTGTGATGCCGCTGCGCAGCGGATAACGCGGATCAGATCCGTCAGGGTAATCCCAGTCCTCGCCGGAGTCTACCATGCCGAAAATTTTCTGGCCATTATCGTCTACACTTTCCAGAACGATGGCATTGGAGCCGCTGTCGAGTGTCAGAATGTGAATTTTTGCTGTAGTATCAGCCGCATGTGTGTTTTCCGGGGTGAGAAAAAGAAAAGCAGCGGCAAGGGATGCCGCGCCAATGGAAAACATGGATCTGCGGGTATGCCGGGAAAAAGGCATATCAATGGCTCCTTTCGTAACATATATCATTAAAACAAAAAGTAAAACAGCCGGGTGGAAAATAAGCGCTCAACATCACAATTATACAAAATTTCAGGGAAAAGTCAATGTTTATTAGAATTTCGATTACTTGACGCAGACAGGGCATCATGTTAGAATGAGTGGGATTGGGAATGTAAGGAAAAGAAAGGAACCAAACATGATTACCTTATTAAAAATGCCGGCACTGTTTCTGGGAATGCTCGCAGTGTTCTGCTGCCTGGGTTCTTTTTTTATCAGAGAAAACAGGTATGAGAGCGGACATCTGGGTGAAACTGTGCTGTTTGGCTTTATTGCATATTACTTCTTATTTGAACTGATTTCTGTGCCGATGATGGTGCTCGGTGCAAAGCTGCATCTGCTCGCATGGGTATGGGCTGCTGTTGTGGCTGTCCTTGTAATTGCTTCCATCTGTCTTCATCTGGGAATGTGGAGAGAGTGGGGAAAAAGAAGCGGCGGTTTCTGGAGAGGAAAGACGGCGGCTTTTTATATGATGCTGGTGCTGATTGGAATCCAGCTGTATTTTGTTGCTGCACTGCAGGAAAACGGCAGTGCGGATGCAGCGTATTATGTGGGAAGTGTGACAACGAACCTTGCGACAGATTCCATCAGCAGCTTTGACCCATATACAGGAAAAGCACTGGATTTTTTTAACATCCGTTATGTGTTCAGCATGTATCCGGCAGCAAATGCAGTACTGTGCCGTTTAACGGGCCTTCATCCGCTCGTAGTGACGAAGGTGATTCTCTGTATGATGACGGTAGTTTTAAGTTATCTCGTCTATGCACAGATCGGAAAGGCGCTGTTAAAAGAAAAACAGATGGTATGGGTGCTCCTGTGCTTTATTAGTGTTGTGAATCTGAATTTTCATACGATCTTTTCGAATGCGTCGTTCCTGCTGACGAGGGGATACGAGGGAAAGGCCGTATTGTGCAATATCATCCTCCCGTTTCTGTTTTATCTTGGCCTGCGCATGTATCAGGATAAAAACGGAAAGAGAGTCTGGCTGCTGTTTTTCATGACAGGCGTCGCTGCAATTGACCTTACGATGTCATCCATGATGACCGTACCGGTGGCCATGAGTGCTGTGATTCTGCCGAATCTTGTGCGGAAAAAACGCTGGGGACAGAGCGGGCTCTATCTGCTTGCTGTGCTGCCGTGTGTGCTGGTGCTTGGGGTCTATCTCCTTGGTGTGCGCGGTATCCTGCAGATTCCGGTTGTGCGGTAGAAAGGAGAAAATGTGGGCGGAATAAATCTGAATGAGAGCGGCCTCAATTTTGTGAGACAGGTCTTTGTGACGTTTGGAGGAAACACAACCGTACTGACGCTGTTTCTGCTGTCGGTGCTGTATCTCGCTTTAAAAGGAAAAAAGGAAGAGCGGTATGTGTTCGTAACAACCGCTGTTTTTCTGGCCTTTACGGTATACAATCCATTTGCGGTGAAATATATCCTGGGAAAACTTGGAATGGTCAATGTCTATTACCGGTTTTTCTGGATTCTGCCGATGGTACTGACCATCGGATATGCCTGCACGAAAGTTGTGGGCGGGCAGAAAAAAGGCTGGAGACGGTATCTGACCGCGGCTGCGCTGGCAGCGGTCATCTGTTTTGGCGGAAATTCCGTACTGGCTGGCGGACTGCCGAAGCTGCCGGATAACCAGTATAAGATGCCAGATGATCTTCTGGCCGTCTGTACGGTGCTGCACGAAGAAGCGGGAGAGGGAACCGTAAGAGTTGTCTTTGAACCGGATTTCAACCTGATCGTGCGGCAGTATGATGCTTCGTTTGAACTGGTTCTGGACCGCGATATGGTTCTGACCTATCAGGGCTCCAATACGGTATCAACCGATGCACTGACCGAGCAGGAAATTGAAGACGAAACAAAGATCCTTCAGATTATCACACAGATGGATCTGTCGCTGGATCAGAAAGAATTTTACAGAAGTCTTAGGGAAATGAATGCAGAGTATATTGTACTTTCGAGCAGTTCAGCGGCAGTATCCTATGTGGAAACAGCGGGGTGCATCCCGGTAAGAGAAGTAGAAGGGCATATCATTTTCCGCGTGGAAGAAAAGTAAGAAGGAGGACTTGTTTTTGAATAAGGCAAAAAATTATATTCAGCTGCACCTGAATATCCTGCTGTTTTCTCTGACGAGTGTGTTCTCGAAAGCAGCATCGGTTCAGCTGAACCGGGGAGGAATCAAAAATCCTCTATTATATGTATTTTTATTTCTGATGGTTGCAAACTGTGGCATTTACGCTATTGCATGGCAGAAGGTAATCAAAAAATTCTCTTTGTCAACCGCATATGCAAACCGCAGCGTCTATCTGATCTGGTCCCAGATCTGGGCCGTGCTCATTTTTCATGAAAATCTGACGGTAAAAAATATCATCGGCCTTCTGATTGTGCTGGTGGGAGTTATGGTGGTGCAGCGATATGAATAAATATATGATTTTAATGCTGATCTGTACAATGTTTTCAGCAGTATCACAGATTCTGCTGAAACAAAGCGCCAACGAGGAGCATGCATCTGCACTTCGCGAGTATCTGAACTGGCGCGTGATTGTGGCGTATCTGATTTTTGGCAGTGTACTTCTTTTAAATACGTATGCCTACACACAGGTAGATTTGAAATACGGTCCGGTGTTGGATACCTTTACGTACGTCTTTGTCCTGCTGCTTTCCTTTGGCGTTTTGAAAGAAAAGGTATCAAAAGGAAAGCTGATTGGGAATCTGATTATTATCCTGGGAGTACTGGTGTATACATTGCCGTAAAACGTTCCGATGATGGAAAGAAAGCGATATCAGCTAAGCAGTCCTTGTCCTTTGAAATAGGGGGTCTGCGTACAACAAACGAACGGCTTTTGATTATGAATAAGAAAAAAATAGATTATCGTTTTAAGATATTATATGCTGTGGCGATTCTGATGGTTGTTGCGGGACATTGTGATGGTGGTGGAATTTCTTTGGACTTTGCGCAATGGTTTCCGTATGAGGGAATCCATCTGGCGCTGTTTACTTTTTGTTCAGGATATTTTTTTAAAGATGCAGCACTGAAACGACCGGGGAGATATGTCTGTAAAAAGCTTCGTACCCTGATACTTCCAATGTATGGGTATACGATTGCGTATGGGCTGCTTGTCAGGTTATTACATCGGTGGGGCTTTCAAATCGGTGGAAAATTTAATTTGCACAATATTCTGATTTCACCTTTAAACGATGGGCATCAGTTTGTCCTTAATATGGCCGGCTGGTATATTGTGCCCTTGTTTATGGTAGAAATATTAAATTGTATGATTCGGGCATTTTTTAAGCGAAAAGGATGGCAGATACCGGAATGGATATTTTTTGCAGGGGCAGTACTTATTGGAATGGGCGGCAATTTTTTGGCGATTATGGAATATCGCACCAGCTGGTGGCTGACAGTGGTCAGAATTCTGTATTTTGCTCCGTTTTATGCAATGGGTATTTTTTATAAAAAGATACTGGAGAAATATGTGGACAGGATTCCATCTGTAGTGTATTTTGCGATTGTGTTTGCTGCAAAACTTATGATTTTTCTTCATTATAAAACTAGGTTGGCTTATACGCCAGCGTGGTGCAATGACTTTAATCAAGGACCGGTCATGCCAATTATTATTGGTTTTTTGGGAATTGCACTTTGGATGCGGATTGCAACGATAATGGAACCAGTATTTGGAAGAAAAAAGTGGATTAATCTTCTTGCAGACAACACATTTTCGATTATGGAAAATCAGTTTTTGGGTTTTTTACTTGTAAAAGTTGCTTTCGGAACAATTGCGAATGGCACAAAGCTGTTTTTGAAGTTTGACTGGTCAAGATGTAAAAGTGATATTTGGTGGTATTATATGCCGAAGGACGTAGAACAGACAAAAATTCTGTATTTATTAGCAGCGATTTTTGTTGCCTTACTGATCCAGTGGATCCTTACACAGGTGAAAAAAATGGGAAAAAACATATTTTTGTACGTAAGACAATAGTTAAGCGTATACTGCTTTAAATATTTTGCAAAATAAAAATCCCGCAGAAAAAGAAATGAAAACTTTTTCTGCGGGATTTTATTTTATATTGCATAGATCTGAATCGTTATCAAATTTTTATTGATAATCGATAGGAGACAGGTCGTGAGGATCATCTTCCGCAGAAGAGCCTAGATGTCTGATGGTTTTGGAATTATCCTCATTTTCAGAGAAATCGTCCTCATCTATTCCAGAAGAAGAACTTTCGACTGTGGAATCCAAATCGTTTTCTGTAAAAGAAGAAGCGGAGGAAATGTCACTTACCGAAGTGGAGTCGGGTGTTTCCTCTTCCAATTCAGGATTTGTATCGCAAGGACCCTCGATGAGATGGTAATCCGACTCGGAAAAATGATACCATTTTCCATCCTCAAGCTTTTGCCAGCCGGAAACCGCGTGGCCGTCCTTATCAATAAAATAAGACTGCTTACCGTCAGCCCAGAGCTGATGTGGATTGTAAGTTACCCATTCGTTATTGGCAAATCGATCTTCTTCCTTAATATAAAATTTCTGATATTCGCCATCGCCGACCCAGACGGGGGTAAGATCAGCATCAAGTTCATCGAAGAATCGGGAGCCCATAGAGAGCTGGCGATTCAGTTCATCGAAGCCAAGTTCTTCGGCAAGTGTAGGCTTGTCTGAAAAAAGATTCGTACCAAGTCCAAGACGGTCACCGTCAATGACAGCTCCAAGGCTTGCGAGAGTAGTTGGGAACATATCCATCGTGGTGAAAATCCGATTTTTTTCATGAACCGGAAGAATGGGTGAATTTAAAATAGCGTTATAAGTAGAACGTTGATAATCTTCATCGATGTTTTCACAAAAATCAGAGTCCATGGTCAGATGATCACCGGAAAGAATTATAGTCGTGTTTTCATAAAAAGGCTGTTCCTTGATCCAGTCTATAAACTCACTGACACGGGAACTGGAGCAGTCAATCACCATACCGTAGTGGTCATCTCCGTACTGCTTTTCATCACACTCGTCACATTTGTAGCCGTCCTCGAAGTGGGTGGCAACAGTCAGCATACTGAAGTTGAACGGTTCGTCATTCTTGGAAATCTCCGTCAGTTTATCTTTTGCATACTCAAACAGTTTGGCATCTTCATAGCCCCACCACTGGTAGTAGCCTTCCGGGATCAGTCCCTCGCTGATCGCCCAGTAGTAATCGTCAATTTCATAATCACCGTGCGAAGTGAAGTAATTCTTCCGTCCGCCGAATGCGGCATCGGAACCCATCATAAAGTACTGTTTGTAGCCGGCTTCATTGAGAACGTCGCCAAGTGTTGAAAGCTGCGGAAAAAAGCTGTCCTGATAAGCCATCTCATTGCCTTGAATCGAAAGCTTCAGCGGAAGACCGGAAGTCTGTGCAAAGAGACCGCCCATGGTCCAGGTGGTTCCGGTTGTCGGATAAGCGCCGCCCAGCTTGTCGGAGTTGGAAAAATTGATATTGTCCAGGGCAAGATTAGTCAGGGCGGGAATAAAATTGTGGTCGTAAGCACCGCCGTCTTTTTTATCAGAATAGGTGCTTTCCATTGATTCCAGATAAATATAGATCAGATTCCGTTTCTTTTCCGGGAATGTAATCGTTGTCTGGGACGGATTGACGTAATTATCTTCGATCAAAGTGCTGTAGCTGTTCTGAATGTGCAGGTAAGTATCGATATCCAGCGTCGTCCAGACATTATAAAGAGAATAGGAAGAAAGAGCGATTCCCAGGGCAATGCAGATGCAACCGAGAATGATTTCCACTTTCTTCCGATGGCGCAGGATAATAAAAAGCGCGATCAGAATAGCAAGAACGGCAAAAGAGATCATGCCGCAGGACCAGACGTAACTCCAGAGCACATCCTTGCTGGTACCCTCAAGGGGTGCCTTTAAGTGATAAACAAGTTCTTCCATATCAAGATGCGCCCAGGTCGCGAGCATCCAGCGGGAAGACGTAAAAAGAAGGATCCCAAGGAATCCTAACAGAACGGAAAGAATGGAAAAAAGTATCTTTCCAACATGCTGTACTTTTTTGCGAGACACAGTAAATAACCTCCAGTTTTCTTTAGTGTTTTATAATAGGTAACAAACAGGTAGCGTTAGGTATAAAATATAACTGGGAACTTACGATATTATAACAGAAACTTTACGAAAAAAATAGTATTTTCTTAAAAAATACGAGTGGAAAATGAAAATCCGGGAATTTACATAAAAAGCGGCGGGGCGGGCGTGAAAATGGGTTCTTGAGTTTCTCAGAAAAGAATGGTATAATAGCAAAGATTGTAGACACAAAAGAGGTCAAAAAAAGATCTGTTCACATTTTTGTGGAGAAGAGAAAGGAAAGAAAAATGGGAAAAATTAAAGTAGAATCTTGTGAAATTGAAGGATTAAAAGTAATTACCCCGACCGTATTCGGCGATGAGCGCGGATATTTTATGGAGACATACAATTACAATGATTTTAAAGAAGCCGGCATTGATGTCCAGTTCGTACAGGACAACCAGTCTGCATCCAAAAAAGGTGTCCTGCGTGGACTTCACTTCCAGATCAATTACCCGCAGGACAAACTGGTACGCGTGGTAAACGGAGAAGTATTCGATGTTGCGGTTGACCTTCGCGAGGGATCCAAAACCTACGGAAAATGGTTCGGCGTCCTGCTTTCGGCAGAAAATAAGAAACAGTTCTTTATTCCGAAGAACTTTGCACATGGATTTATCGTACTCTCTGATTATGCAGAGTTTGCTTATAAATGTACCGATTTCTATCATCCAAACGATGAGGGCGGTCTGTACTTTGACGATCCGGAGATCGGCGTGGAGTGGCCGATGCCGGAAGGAATGACAAAAGAAGATCTGATTATTTCGGAAAAAGATCATAAATGGGGCGGAATTAAGGATTTAAAGAAATAAGGAGTAAAAAACATTTATGAACGTATTCAAAGAACTTTATCAGAACCGGAAACTGATCTGGAAACTGTCAAAAAATGATTTCCGCAACAAATTTGCCGGAGCGTATTTTGGCATCGTATGGGCATTCATTCAGCCGATGGTGACGGTTGCTGTTTATTTTGTCGTGTTTCAGCTCGGACTGCGTGTACAGCCAGCTGCCACTGGATATCCGTATATCTGCTGGCTGGTTTCCGGTATTATTCCGTGGTTCTTCTTTTCTGATGCACTGCCAAGTGCGTCAAATTGTCTGCTGGAATACAGTTACCTGGTAAAGAAAGTTGTATTTAAGATCAGTGTGCTTCCAATTGTGAAGGTGATTTCTTCCCTGTTTGTACATCTGTTCTTTATTGTGTTTGCTATTTTGATTTTTGCACTGATGGGAAAACTTCCGCCGGTTCAGATTATCCAGATCGGGTACTATACCTTTGCGGTGATCTGTCTCGTCGTTGTACTTTCCTATCTGACCTGTTCCATCACACCGTTTTTCCGCGATTTCGGCCAGATTATCAATGTAATTCTGAATGTCGGCATGTGGGCAACCCCGATTCTGTGGGATACCACAACAATTCCGAATATTCCGAACTGGCTGAACAGCCTTCTGAAGCTGAATCCTCTGTACTATATTGTCCAGGGATATCGTGACAGCTTTATGAATGGACTCTGGTTCTTCGAGCATCCATGGCACACCCTTTACTTCTGGGCTTTTGTGCTTATGGCAGGACTAATCAGTTCCAAAGTGTTCAAGCGCCTCCGGGTTCATTTCTCAGATGTATTATAGGAGGATGGAATGAGCACAGAAAATACAGAAACAGTAATTTCAATTAACCATGTCAGCAAGGTCTACAAGCTGTTTGAAAAGCCGATGGACCGTCTGAAAGAATCGCTTTCACTGACACATAAAAACTATCACACCGATCATTTTGCGCTGGAGGATATCTCACTTGAGGTGCATAAGGGCGAGTGTGTCGGTATCATTGGAACGAACGGTTCCGGAAAATCCACACTGCTGAAAATCGTCACAGGTGTCTTAAACCCGACGAGCGGAAACGTGGAGTTAAAGGGAAGAGTCAGTGCCATTCTGGAACTGGGTGCAGGCTTTAACATGGAGTATACCGGTATTGAGAACATTTTCCTGAACGGAACGATGCTTGGCTATACCGAGGAGGAGATGAAGGCAAAGCTCGACGATATCATTGCGTTTGCAGAGATCGGTGACTTTATCAATCAGCCGGTTAAGACGTATTCCAGCGGTATGTTTGCCCGCCTTGCCTTCGCGGTTGCGATCAATGTGGATCCGGATATTCTGATTGTCGATGAGGCCTTAAGCGTCGGAGACATTTTCTTCCAGTCCAAGTGTTACCGGAAATTTAACGATCTGAAAGAAGCAGGAAAAACGATCCTTTTCGTTTCCCACGATATGGGCAGCGTCATCAAGTACTGTGAGAGATGTCTTCTGATTAACAAAGGAAAACAGGTGATGGTTGGAAAATCGTCGGAGGCAGTCGATGTCTACAAGAAGATTCTTGCCAACCAGTACGATGACGAGACAAAAGAAGAGGAAGAGACCGAAGAGAGTGCAGAACAGACCGAAGAGAGAACCGAAGCAGATGCATCCGGTGCCGTATCGGCAGAAAAGCCGAAAAAAGGCCTCTGGAGAGAACGCCTGATTGCGAATGCGCAGCTGGTAGAGTATGGAGACAAGGCTGCGGAGATCGTGGACTTTGCGATTATCGACCACAAAGGTATGATTACATCTTCTGTGGATAAAAACCAGAGATTCCGCATCAAGATGAAAATCAAGTTCCATGAAACGATGGAGCATCCGATTTTTGCCTTTTCGATCAAAGACCGGAAGGGAACGGAGATTACCGGAACGAATACGGCGCTGGAGGATTACACAAAAGACGTGGTGGAAGCAGGAAAGACCGTCACGGTATGCTTTGACCAGATCATGCCGCTGCAGAGCGGACAGTATCTGATGTCGTTTGGATGTACCAGCTACCATCTGGAAGAGCTGGTGATCCACCACAGACTGTACGATGCTTGCTTCCTGGAAGTCTTCTCCATGAAAGACACCGTAGGATTTTTTGATATGAACTCTACCGTGACCTACGAGTAGGATGCGGAGGATAAACGACGGGGGTTATATGAAAGAAACAATAGGAAATGTTCTTTTGAACCTGGATTATTATGACGGCGAAGATGCTTACAGCGACGGCAGCATTGAGGACCGGCTGCTGGAGATCGTCAAGACGACGCCGAAAGAGGACTACCAGAAGGTAATCCTCACAGAAAAAAGCTGGCCGATTTTTTATCATCTCTCTCCGGAACGGGAAAATATTCTGGACTGGTATGAGTGGAAAGACGATGCTTCCGTATTTGAAGTCGGAGCCGGCTGCGGAGCCATTTCCGGCGTGCTCTGCAGAAATGCAAAGCGGGTAGTGGCAAACGATCTGTCGAAGCGGCGCAGTACGATCAATGCCTACAAAAATCAGGATGCGTCCAACCTGGAGATTATGGTTGGAAACTTTAATGTTGTTGCAGAAAAAATGGAAGAACGCTTCGATTACGTGACACTGATCGGTGTTCTGGAGTATGCAAAAAGCTATATTGGAAAGGATAATCCGTATCCGGAATATCTGGAAAAGATCAATCGTCTCTTAAAACCGGGCGGAAAAATCCTGATTGCGATTGAGAACCGTCTGGGACTGAAGTATTTTGCCGGCTGCAGGGAAGACCATGTGGGCCGGGAATTTGCCGGAATTGAAGGATATCCGGGGATCGATTTTGTCGAGACATTCAGCAAACCGGAGCTGGAGCAGATGCTGCAGGAAAACGGTTTTTCGAAGTTTAAGTTTTATTATCCCTATCCGGATTACAAATTTCCGGCGGTCATTTATTCGGATGAATATCTGCCGAAGCCGGGTGAATTGAGAAAAAATCAGCGGAATTTTGATGCTGACAGGATCACACTTTTTGACGAAGGCAAAGCATTTGACGGAATCCTGAAGTCCGGTCTGTTTCCGGTTTTTTCCAATTCCTTTCTGATTGAAGTGGAGAAAAAGGAGTAAACGTATGAGGAAAGTTCTGTATACGAAATTTTCGAGAGAACGTCGGAACGAATTTCAGATTATGACCCGGATTACAGAAGAGGATGGGATCCGGCGTGTGTGGAAGCTTCCGCTGCAGAAAGAGGGAGAACTCCACATCCGGCATATGTATGAAAACTATAGAAAGCTGGAGCATCTGTACACCTATGCGGGCGTACAGATCTGCCCATGCGAACTGGATGAAGAAAAATGCGCGCTTGCATTTCCTTTTGTAGAAGGGGAAAGTCTGGAAACGCGCATTTCCCGTCATGGAAAAGAAAAAGATTTTGCATCGCTGAAAAAGGATTATGAACTGCTGTATCAGATCATTGCATCGGCAAAAGGGCAGAAATCCTTTGTGGAAACCGATGCGTTCTGTGAGGTGTTCGGCCATCCGGCATTGAAAGAAGGGCTTGCCGCAGCGGAGATTTCCAATATTGACATGATTCCAGGCAACCTTCTTCTGGATGGAGAAAAGGTCTGGGTGGCAGACTACGAGTGGGTATTCCCGTTTGCCGTACCGATTGCATTTATCTATGCGCGGAGCGTCTTTTTACAGGAGGCGGCGAGTGCACTGACGAAGGAAGAGCAGGAAGAACTGTACGCCATTGGCGGTATTTCCATGGAAGAGATTCCGGTATACTACCATATGGAAGAGTGCTTCCAGGAATTCGCGGCCGGAAAGGGTGAGCCAAATGCGCTCGCCACGTTCTATGGAAAACTGCACCGGCACAATTATCCGCTTTCTATCTGGGAAAAAGAAAAAATGATGTACCCGGTTGTGCTCACCGAAACAGCACCGGAGGAGAGAGAACTCTATTATGAGGACTGCTTCGGCTTGGATGAGCAGAAGGTGATGATGCTTGAAAAGGCAGACGCGGACGGAGAGCTTTCCCTTCAGCTGATGCAGGAGGGGGCTGTCATTAAAATCCGTTCTCTCGCGGGCGTATGCAGCGATGGAAAGACGGAACGTATCGCTTTTTCGCACAACGCCGAGCTTGAGATTATCGACGACTATTATTTCCTTGGAACGCCGGTTCTGAAATTCCGGAATGCCGGTTATGAACAGATCCGGATTGATTACCGGATTTACTACAAAGGCGATGGCGTTACGTCCCAGTTTATTCAATATATCCGTCAGAATAAAGATCTGAGGGATGAACTGAACGGGGAGATTTATCGGAAAGGCCAGCTGCAGGCAGAAATCGAAGCAGAAAAAGCGGCACTTGCACACAGGGAAGAAGAACTCCAGGAAACGAGAAAACAGAAGCAGTTTCTGGAGGAAGAGCTGGAGCGGATGCGCCAGCGTAAGGTTGTGCGTATGGCAGATAAAGTGCAGCATGTGATAAAAAGGAGTAAATAACTATGGATGTATCCATTGTCATTCCTACCAAAAATGGTGGGCATCTGTTTGAAAAAGTGCTGGATGCCGTTTTCAAACAGAAGACAGAGTATGAATATGAAGTAATTTGCGTGGATTCCGGGTCAAAGGACGGAACTCTCGATGTGATCCGCAAATATCCATGCCGTTTGTTTCAGATTGAGCCGTCCGAATTTGGACATGGAAAAACGAGAAACTATGGTGCTTCCAAAGGAAACGGAACGTATATCATCTTTATTACGCAGGATGCGCTTCCGGCGACCGATACCTGGCTGCAGAATTTCATTGATGCCATGAAGATGGACCCGGAAATCGTGGGAGGATTCGGGATTCATTATCCGTATCCGGACTGCAATCTGCTTGACAAGCGTGATCTGGACGGCCATTTTAAAGGATTTGGAGAAACTAATACGATTTTCCACCTTGATGATCCGGAACGCTACGAAAGAGAAGAAGGATATCGTCATTATCTGGCGTTTTTCTCCGACAATAACTCCTGTATCCGAAGAGATATTTTTGAAAAATATCCGTATGAGGATGTCAACTTTGCCGAGGATCAGATCTGGGCGAGAAAGATGATTGAACTCGGATTCAAAAAAGTATACTGCCCGTATGCACCGGTATATCATTCCCACAATTTCAAACTCAGAACGTATTTCAAACGGTATTATGATGAGCAGAAGGGATTATATGAAGTTCATCAGTATATGATTGCACAGAAATGGACGCAGCTTCCGGGCATGCTGTACCGTCAGGTGAGAGGGGACTGCGTGTATATCCGTCAGCAGCCGCTCAGTAAAAAAGAGAAAATCCACTGGGCATTTTATTCCCTGTTTCGCAATTTTGACCGCTTTGTGGGCGGCTATCTCGGCGGAAAATACCATCTGTATTCCAAACGGAAACAACAGTTCCTGGATCGTCACATTTCGCAGCAGTACGATCAGAGACATGCATAGAAGAAAGGAAAAAGAAACGTGAAAAAACCAAATGTAGCATACCGTGCGTTACGGTATCTGAAGAATCATGGATTAAAAGAAACGATTGAGCGCGCAAAACAGGGCAATGAGCCGGCTGTACCGCCGAAGAACAACGTCATCGGATTTTACAGATTTGTCGTAGACAACGATCCGATCCCGTTCAATCAAAAAGAGTATGAGAAACATAAAAACGACAAGAAAAAGATCCTGAATTGGGTTGTACCGGAAATGGGACCTGGTTCCGGCGGTCATACCACCATTTTCCGTTTTATTTCCAACCTGGAGCGCCTCGGTTTCCACAGTAGAGTTTATCTCTACATGTCCCCGAATTTTCAGGATAATGCGTCCATCCGCAAATTCCTAAAAGAGTACTTCCCGCTTCTTGTGCCGGAAGTAGAAGTTTACTGCGATGTATCCCAGATGAAATTTGCACATGCAACCGTAGCAACCTCCTGGACCACCGCTTACTACGTAAGAAAATTCCAGAATACGATTTCGAAGTTTTACTTCGTACAGGATTTCGAGCCGCATTTCTATGCACACGGTTCGGAGTATGAGTTTGCAGAGAACACGTACAAGATGGGATTCCGAGGAATCACAGCAGGAGACTGGCTGCGGGATATCATGAGAAATGAATACGGCATGCAGGCAGACAGCTTCCATTTCTCCTACGATGACAAGGTATATCAGCCGAAGGAAAAGCAGGACAACGAGAAGAGAGTTTTCTTCTATGCCCGCCCGGTTACCCCGAGACGTGATTTTGAGCTCGGTATGCTGGCACTCAATGAGCTGTGCCGCAGAATGCCGGAGATCGAGGTTGTTTTCGCGGGATGGGATGTCAGCGGCTATGAGATTCCGTTCAAACACAGAAATTTAGGTATCGTAACACCGCAGGTGCTGGCAGATTCCTATGCGATCTGTGATATGTGCCTTGTTATTTCGAATACCAACCTTTCCCTCGTACCGTTCGAGGTTATGGCCTGCAACTCGGTCGCTGTCTGCTCCAAGGGTGCAAACAGCAGTTGGATGGTAAATGAGGAAAACTCCATTCTGGTTGACTATGATCCGATCCAGATCGCAGATAGAATGGAATATTACTTCAACCACCCGGATGAGCTGGCTACAATCCGCAAAAAGGGAATGGATTTCGTAAAGGGAACCTCCTGGTACAAAGAAGCCGAAAAAGTTTACGCAAGTATGCTAAAAGGAATTGAGGAAGATGAGAAAAAACTGCAGTAAGGATGTGAGCAGAGAACGCAGAATCGAGATTCTGTTTGTATTCGGCGTATTCCTGTTTTACTTTTTGTGGTCCTGTACGCAGCGATACAATTTCTCGTCGGATGAATCAATGCGGTATCAGATTCCACAGTTCATTTATGAATATGGGAAGCTTCCGCGGGGTGACGAACCGCTGATTCGGAATGAGGATTGGGGGATTTCCTATGCATTCAATCCGATTCTCTCCTATATGGCATCTGCAGTTTTGATGAAGGGGATGAGCCTGTTTTCCACGGATGAGTGGATGCTGCTCATTTCCGCCCGTTTTGTAAATGTTCTGCTGGGAGCGCTTACTGCCTGGGTGGTCTTAAAGACGGCAAAGCTGTTGTTTCCAAGACGCTACGCATGGATGTTTACGACTCTGGTGGTTTTCCTGCCGGGCAATGTGATTTTATATTCCTATGTCAACTGCGACGCGCTTGCAATGTGTTCGACGGCCATTATCTTTTATTCCTGGGTAAAGGCGTACAAAGAGGGATGGAGCTGGACCACGTGTGCGGTATCGGCCGTTGGAATGGGAATCTGTTTCTTGTCGTATTACAATGCGTATGGATTTATTCTGATGACGTTTTTCTACTTTGTGGGAACGATGCTGACGGACCAGTCGAAACCGGTCAAAGAACGATGGAAAGAAATGATCCAAAAAGGTCTTTTTATTTTGGTGATCGTCTGTGTCATTGCTCTGTGGTGGTTTATTCGAAATGCTATTCTCTATGGAGGAGATTTTCTGGGACGCCAGGCATCGAGCGCAAGCGCGGAACTGTATGCAAGATACCAGTACAAGCCGTCGCACAGCAAGACCTTCCAGAAAAAAGGAGGCTCCATGTTGCATATGATCTTCTATAAGCCGAGTTTTCTGGAACATGACTGGCTGGTAACAGTGCTGTACAGCTTTGTCGGCGCGTTTGGCTACAATAAGATTTATCTTTCCACGATGATTATTGTTCCGTACCTCTGCTGTCTTCTTGTCGGTCTCATTCTGATGCGGAACTGTTGCCAGAGAGACTTTTTCTTCTGGAATGCAGACGGCACGCAGACGGCTCTTACCGGAAAAACGAAGAGAAAATGGAGTAAACTGGGATGGTTTACCTGGGCTAATGTGTTTGCCCTGCTGATCCCGAATTATCTGAATGCGTATTACTCCTACAGTTCTGATTTTCAGCCGCAGGGACGATACAGCATGCCGATGCTGATTCCGCTGATGTATTTCGTGACGAAGGGTGTGCAGGCGTTCCTGAAACGGGAGAAAAAACTACAGAAGTATGAAAAATTGTTCTGTATTCTGGTCTGTGTGGCGGCAGCGGCATTAGCGGCATTTACTTGGGCGAGAATCATCTATCCGATGTACTTGCAGAACTACTACGGATTGCGGTAAGCGGAACAGAGAAAGAAAGCGGTGAAACGTTTGGAAAAAATTTCAGTGCTGACAGCAAAATTAAAAAAAGCTGTTGCAGAAGAAGGAATCGGCGGTCTGGCTGGGCGTACGAAAGGGTACCTTGCGCGGGCAAAAAAAGAAAAAGAGTTTCAGAGAGAAAAATCCCGGGTCTACCGGGATATTCTCTTTATCAGTGGCTGCAATGAACAGCTGCCGCATCCACACCGGTACCGCGTGGTGCATCAGATGGAGCAGCTGGAGGCAGGCGGATATACGTGTGATACGGTTTATTTTCAGGAGCTGAAGCCCTGGATGGTACGTTGCTACGGCGCGTTCGTGATTTTCCGCTGCCCGATGACGGACACCCTGCGGGAATTTGCCACAATGGCAAAGCAGATGAACAAGCCTCTGTGGTACGATGTGGATGATCTTGTGATCGATACGAAATACACCGATCAGATTCCGTTTCTCGACCGGATGCAGCCGGAAGAACGGCAGGCATACGATCAGAATGTCCGAAACATGGGCGAGCTGCTTTCCCTCTGCGATGCGGCGGTTACGACGACAGCGGCGCTGGCAGAAGAACTGAAGCAGTACGTACCGGAGGTGCTGATCAACCGCAACTGTGCGTCAGATGAGATGCTGCTACTGTCCGAGGCGGTGTTAAAAGAAAAACAGAAAAAGAACGAAGCAGATGGAACGGCGAAAAAAGTACGCCTTGGCTATTTCAGCGGCAGTGCGACGCATCTGGACGACATCGAGATGATCGTTCCGGTGTTGAAACAGTTGCTTGGCAAAAATCCGAACCTGGAACTCCTCATCGTGGGAATTCTGGAACTCCCGGTGGAGCTGAAACTGTTTGCTTCCCAGATCCAGATGGAGGGCTTTGTCGATTACCAAAAACTGCCGGAGCGGATTGCGTCGGTGGATATCAACTTGGCTCCGCTTACCGATACGATTTTTAACCGTGCGAAATCGGAAAATAAATGGGTGGAAGCGGCTCTGGTGCAGACTGTGACAGCAGCCAGCAATCTCGGCGCTTTTGCTGAGATGGTACAGGATGGAGAAGACGGCGTACTCTGCCGAGACGAAGCGGAGTGGTTGGAAAAACTGCAGTGGCTGATCGACGACGAACCGGCACGAAAAGCCATTGCCGGACGGGCATATGGCCGGTGCAGCCGCGAGTGTGTCACAATCTTTCATGCCACCGGGATTTGCGAGTGGGTGGAGCGCCACTGGAATCTACGCTGTGCCTTTGTGCTTCCAGCGATGGAGATCAGCGGAGGCATCCGCGTTGCACTTCTTCATGCGGAAATGCTGGTAAAAGCAGGAGCGCAGGTCAGCCTCTTTACTCTGGAAGGGGAGGCGGAGTGGTATCATGAGGGTGATTTCCATTTTCCGGTGCTGTCGGCCGAGCGAGAGAAACTGCAGGGAACGCTGGATCTTGCGGTAGCGACGATGTGGAATACCGCAGAGTTCGTCGAACAGTCCAGCAAGATCCGAAAGAAAAAATATCTGGTGCAGAATTTTGAAGTTGGATTTTATCCGCCGGGAAGCCCGTACCGGATCGCAACTTCGGCGACTTACCGGATGAGGAGCCCGATGGAGTACGTAACCATTTCCAAATGGTGTCAGAACTGGCTGCGGGAGGAATACCATACCGAAGCAGCCTATCTTCCGAACGGCATCGATCCGTCCTTCTATCCGAAACGGGGGCGGGATCTGCAGGGAAAAATTCGGATTCTGATCGAGGGAGACTGCAGCGCGGAGCATAAAAACGTGGACGAGAGCTTCCGTATCGTGGAACAGCTGGATCTGGAAAAATTCGAGATCTGGTACATGTCCTACAATGGAAATCCGAAATCCTGGTACCGCGTGGACCGCTTTTTACACCGGGTTCCATATGAAAAAACACCGGAAGTCTATGCGGCGTGTGATATCCTGCTGAAAACAAGCCTGCTGGAAAGCTTTTCCTATCCGCCGCTTGAGATGATGGCGTCCGGCGGCTACGTCGTTGCTGTGCCGAACGGTGGCAATCTGGAATACCTGAAAGATGGGGAAAACTGTATTCTCTATCCGCAGGGAAATCTCGCGGAGGCAAAAGCGGCGATTGAGCGTATTCTGACAGATGCGGAACTGAGGAAAAAACTGGATACGGGAGCAGAAGAGACGGTAAAGGAAAGAAACTGGAAAAGAATCGAACCACAGATTTTAGAACAGTATCTTGGAAAATAAATAAGCAACAAAAAGGGCTGTCGCACTAGCAAATATTTCTGGCGGTAGCTCTGCGTTATACCCAAATGGCATCGAAATCGGTTGCGTTTTCGATGCCATTCTTTACTTCTTATAGGAAAGTTCGACTTCCGTCGAACTCTTGAATCAGGATCACCCGTTGGACGGGAGGTCCTGATTGCTTATAAATTAGAAGATCAGTGCCGTTTGTTTCGGTTATTGCGGCGTCTGTTTCTGCGTTTCCGTCTCTTTCTCGCGTTGTTGATCACGACAATGATCAGAATCAGAAAAGCGACACCGTTCAGGCCAAGCAGAATATAGAGCAGTGTGGAGAGAAAAGAAATTTTCTTGGTTTCTTCCGGTGTTGGAATATCTGTGCTGTCGGTTTCTTCTGATGAATCGGAGGAAACCGAAGAACTGTCGGAAACAGTACATGGAGCGGAAACCTCGGCTGTTCCGATGAAGTGATCATCGAAAAAATACTGGCGGGTGTACGGTTCCTCAACGGAAGCGCCGTCCGGATCGGTGTAGGTTGCAGTTTCAATTTTCGCATTCTTTGGAAGCGTTACCACACCGGAAAGACTTTCCTTTTTTGCGTTCTTCAGGGTATAATGTGTAAAATTATCATAACCGAAATCAAGTACGGTACGGGTATCGTTGATATAATCGAGGTTATCACAGGTTAAAACAACGCAGACCAGCGTCATATTGCCTCGCTTGGCAGCGGTAACGAGTGTGTTGTGTGCCTCATCGGTATAACCGGTCTTTCCGGCGAAAGCACCCTTGTATCCCCACTGACCGTCCTGGAACAGCAATGCGTGGTGGTTCTGAAGATCACGCGGTGTCGAGGTCATATTGGTCGGCTGAATTGTGTAGGTCAGATCGGACTCGATGCGGCAGAAGGTCTCGTTTTTGATGCACTCCTGCATAATGAGTGCCATATCGTGTGCACTGGTGTAGTGGTTCGGATCTGGCAGACCGTTTGCATTGACAAAATGGGTATTCGTGCAACCAAGTGCAGCGGCGCGTTCGTTCATCATGGCGGCGAAACCTTCCTCGCTTCCGGCAATGTCGATGGCAAGCTGTGTGCAGACCTCATTTGCCGAGGCAAGAAGAATCGCGTGAAGAGCATCCTCCACTGTGATCGTTTCGCCAAGCTGAACGTTGATGCGGGCATTTCCCGGAATGGATTCGCTGACAGCATGTTCGCCGAAGGTAACGGTGTCGGTCATCTGCTTGTTTTCAATGATCAGCAGAGCCGTCAGAATCTTGGTGATGCTGGCAGGATAGCGCTGCTCGTCCATGTTTTTATCGTATAAAACAGCACCAGTATCGGCATCGAGTAAACAGACAGCGCCGGAATTGTTTTCCGGTCCTTCGGGCCAGGTGGTGACTGTTTTTTTATCGGTTGTGGCAAAAATCGTCTGCGGGAGGCAGGACGCGGCAAAAACAAAAGCAAGCAACAGGCATAAAAATGTGCGGGCTGCAGAATTCTTTCTAATCATAACTCACTCCTTCTGATCCAGCGGGTACAGCTGCATAAGACTGTCCGGGCAGCGGATCTCTCTAAAATGTATTAGACACACTTTTATTATTATAACATAAAGCGAGCAGGGAAGAAACACATAATTTCTTAATATTTTCAGTCGGGATTTGCAAAATGCAGTAAAATAGAGTATAATGCGAACGAGTTCATACGAAAAAAACAAAAAACCTGAAAAACAAAAACCCCAAGGAGTTAAAAAAAGTGTCAGATATGAAATGGCTCCGTTTTATACGGAAATTGAAACCTTACAACATACAGAAGGGACTGCGTTACCTGAAACATTATGGCCCAAAGGAATTCCTGATCCGTCTTTCGGAGAGGATGGAGCCGGAGGAGGTTCCGTACGGACCGTGGCGGGAGCAGTACTGCGCAAAAGAGGAGGACCTGGCGTGTCAGAAAAATCATAAATTTTCTTATTGTCCGAAGATCAGCGTTGTTGTTCCGGCTTACCGTACGCCGGAAATTTTTCTGCGTCAGATGATCGAATCCCTGGAAAAACAGAGTTATGAAAACTGGGAACTGGTGATCGGAAATGCCAGCCCGGAGGATGAGACGATGGCGCGCATCCTGAAAGAGTATACCGGAAAAGATCCGCGCGTAAAGAACGTTCCGATTCCGGAAAATATCGGCATTGCAGAGAATACAAATGCAGCGCTTGCCGCAGCAGCGGGAAATTTCGTCGGTTTTATGGATCACGACGATCTGCTTGCGCCGGATGCACTCTTTGAAATTGCCATCCGTCTGGAAAAAGATCCGTCCATCGATGCTTTTTATACCGATGAGGACAAGGTACGGACCGATCTGTCCGAGTATTTCCAGCCGCATTTCAAACCGGATTTCAATCTGGATCTGCTGCGGTCAAACAATTATATCTGCCATTTCTTCGTTGTACGGCGGGAGATTGCGGAGAAAACCGGCGGCCTTCGTCCGGAATACAATGGGGCGCAGGATTATGATTATATCTTCCGCTGCACGGAAATGGCGGGAAAAATTGTACACATTCCGAGAGTTTTATATCACTGGAGGGTCCACAGCGCTTCCACCGCAGACAATCCGGCAAGCAAGCTGTACGCGTATGAGGCCGGAAAAAAGGCAATTGAGGGAAACCTTGCGCGCTGCGGCGAAGAGGGAACCGTCACACTGCGTTCGGATTATGGCTTCTACGATGTAGATTATAAACTGCGGGGAACGCCTCTGGTTTCGATTCTGATCCCGAACAAGGATCAGGCCGATACGTTACGCACCTGTCTGGAATCCATTAAGAAGAAGTGCATGTATCCATCCTATGAGATTCTGATTATTGAGAACAACAGCACTGAGGAAGCAACGTTTTCCTATTACCAAGAACTCGAAGCACAGGGCATCCGTGTCCTGAAGTATCCAAAACAGGGCTTTAACTATTCTGCGATCAATAATTTCGGCGTCAAAGAGGCAAAGGGAGAGTATCTTCTGTTTCTCAATAACGATATGGAAATCATCACACCCGATTTTATGGAAAAAATGGTGTCCAATCTGCAAAGACCGCAGATCGGGGCGGTCGGCGCGAAGCTGTATTACCCGGACAACACGGTGCAGCATGCGGGTATCATCATCGGTATCGGCGGTATTGCGGGCCACGCCTTTTTAGGACTGGCGCGCGGAAGAAGCGGCTACCTGCATAAGGCATCGCTCCAGATGAATGTGAGTGCGGTGACAGCAGCGTGCATGATGATGAAAAAAGAGGTTTTTGAGGAGGTCGGCGGCTTTGAAGAAGAACTGTCCGTCGCTTTCAATGATGTTGATCTGTGCCTACGCATTGGAAAAGCAGGTTATAAAATCGTATACAATCCGCACGTGGAGCTGTACCATTATGAATCGAAATCCAGGGGAGCAGAGGATGACGAGAAGAAGGTGCGCCGCTTTCAGTCGGAAATCGAATTTATGCGCAGCCGCTGGATTGGGCTGTTAAAGGCAGGAGATCCCTGCTACAATCCAAATTTAACGCTGGCATCGTGGAACTATGGACTGCGTGCCGACGGCAGGGGAGTAAAACCATGGACAAAGTAGCAGTTGTAATACCAAATTATAATGGATACCGGTATCTGGAGACGTGCTTTGCAGCGCTTGCAAAGCAGACCTTTACGGAATTTACCACATATTTCGTGGACAATGGTTCACAGGATGAGAGCTGTGCGTTTCTGCGGGAACACTACCCGGAGACGAAAATCATCCAGCTCGATGATAACTATGGCTTCAGCCGTGCGGTCAACGAAGGCATCCGCCAGTCGAAGGAGCCGTATGTGATCCTTTTAAACAACGACACCGAAGTGTTCCAGGACTTTGTCGAGCGCCTTTATGAGGGAATCTGTAAAAGAAAGAATGCGTTTGCATGCAGCGCAAAGCTGATTTCCTATCAGGAGCGTGATAAAATCGACGATGCGGGAAATTACTATAATATGCTGGGATGGGCATTCGCAAGAGGAAAAGGAAAACCGGTCAGTGAATTTGAAACGTCCGACCGGATTTTTGCGGCCTGCGCCGGAGCAGCGATCTACCGCCGGGAATTTCTGGAAAAGACCGGACTTTTTGACGAAGAACATTTCGCTTATCTGGAAGATACCGACATCGGCTATCGTGCGCGGCTTTTGGGCTACGAGAACTGGTATGAGCCGTCCGCGAAGGTTTACCACGTCGGAAGCGGAACGAGCGGCTCCCGGTATAACCTCTTTAAAATCCGTTATTCTTCCAGGAACAATATTTATCTGATCTATAAAAATATGCCGGTTTTACAGATTTTGCTTAACCTGCCGGCCTTTATCCTCGGTTTTTCGGCAAAACTGGTCTTTTTTGCATCGAAGGGATACGGAAAAGAATATCTGGCAGGAATCAAGAATGGTTTTTTCATCTGCCGGAAGCCGGAAAACAGAGCAAAAAAGATCCGTTTTGAGTGGAAGCGCCTCGGCACGTATTTTGTCATCGAATGGGAGCTTTTTATCAATGTGTTCCGGAGATTTCTGGAGAGGGCATAAGGATTCTTTCAAAAGATTACGAAAAAGTTAAAAAGTTTACGGAAATAAGAAGAATGTTAGAAAAATATGATTGCTCTTTTTTGAAACTTATTGTATAGTTAGGGGTAGGGAATTTTTAAATCCCGAAAAAAACAGATAAGGTGAACGAATTTGATCAACGATAATCAGAAATATTTTGACCGGATGCACGTTCTGATCGATGCCCTGGTGCTCGCACTTTCCTACGTACTGTCCTGGTACTGCTATGTGCGGCTGGGCGTTATGAATAATCATCCGGAGAGGGGAATTCTGCCGCCGGCGACGTATATGATGGCACTGCTCTATATCGTGCCCGGCTATCTGCTGCTTTACTATGCATTCAATCTCTATGCATCCAAGCGTTTTCAGGGAAGACGTCTGGAATTTGCCAATATCTTAAAAGCGAATACGGTTGGATTTCTGGTCTGGCTGGCCAGCCTTTACATGGTGCGCCAGGTTCACTTTTCCCGTGGTATGCTCTGCATCTTCTTTGTGCTGAATGTGACACTGGAAACGATCGTAAGAAATCTGATCCACTATATCTTAAGCAATATGTGGAAACACGGCCGCAACCAGAAGCAGATTCTGATGGTCGGCTACAGCCGTGCGACCGAGGAATACATTGACCGGATCATTGCAAACCCGGAGTGGGGCTATCTCGTCCGCGGAATCCTCGATGACCATGTCAAAGCGGGAACGATGTACCGCGGTGTCAAGGTTCTTGGAAGAATCAACAATCTTTCAGTCATTCTGCCGGAAAACAAACTGGATGAAATTGCCATTACCCTTGGCCTGAACGAATACTTCCGCCTGGAGGAGATCGTTGCCATGTGTGAAAAATCCGGCGTACATACCCAGTTTGTGCCGGATTACCACAACATCATTCCGACAAAGCCGTACACAGAAGACCTGCAGGGACTTCCTGTCATCAATATCCGCTATGTGCCGCTTTCCAACACGTTCAACGCGATGCTGAAACGGATTGTGGATATTTTCGGCGCGTTCGTGGCGATCATTCTGTTCTCACCGGTGATGCTGTTTTCCTGCATCATGATCAAGCTGACCTCACCGGGTCCGCTGATCTACCGTCAGACACGCGTCGGACTGCACAACAAACCGTTTGAAATGTACAAGTTCCGTTCGATGGAAGTTCAGACGGAGGAGAAAGAAAAGAAGGCATGGACCGTGAAGAATGACCCGCGTGTGACGGGATTTGGAAAATTCATGCGCCATACCAGCATTGATGAGCTTCCACAGCTCTTTAACATCTTAAAAGGAGATATGAGCCTGGTCGGACCGCGGCCGGAGCGACCTTTCTTTGTGGAAAAATTCCGGGAGGAAATCCCGCGTTATATGGTAAAACATCAGGTGCGTCCCGGTCTTACGGGGTGGGCACAGGTGAATGGATACCGGGGAGACACTTCCATCCGAAAGCGTATTGACTGTGATCTGTATTATATTGAAAACTGGACGCTGGGACTTGATTTTAAAATTCTGTTCCTGACCTTTTTCAAAGGATTTGTGAATAAAAACGCTTACTAAAAGATAAGGGGAAAAGAGATGTCGAAGAAGAATTACAAAAAGAGCAGAAAATACAAAAAAATGCGCCGCAGAAAAATAATTTTCGGAATTGAAATCACCGTTCTGCTGATTCTTTCCGGAATTCTGTTCGTCTACGCATGGATCAATCGTTCGATGGATAAGATGAATCAGGATACGCTGGACAGCTCCCAGATTCAGATCAACAGTGAAGTAAAGGCAAATACCGATCTCTCACAGATGTCCGGTACACAGGTCATCGCGCTGGTCGGCGTGGATGCCAGAGGTGTGAAAGGCTCCGAGCTGGCAGAAAGCATGAACAGTGACACTATTATTCTCTGTTGTATTGATCACGACAAGCAGGAAATCCGTATGGTGTCGATTATGCGTGACACCTGGATGAATATGGCGAAATATACCGATGAATATTATGAGTTTGACAAAGCCAATTCCGCCTATAACCGCGGCGGTCCGGAGAGTATGCTCTCCATGCTGAATACAAACCTTGACCTTGCACTGACCGATTACGTTACCGTAAACTTCAAGGCACTCGCCGATGCGATTGATGTCTTGGGCGGTCTCGACATCGAGATGACAAATGCAGAGTGTGTTCATGCAAACAACTACAACAGAGAGGTATCGGAAGCACAGGGCGTAGAGTATGAAGCTATTCCGTATGATGAGGACCTTGGGGATGATTACAGCGAAGTACGTCATGTCAGCGGTGCACTTGCAACCTCCTATGCGCGGATCCGTTACGGCGGCGGCGACGATGCGAAACGTACGAGCCGTCAGCGAATCGTCATCAATCTCATGGTACAGAAGATTAAACAGAATCCGACCAAGATTCCGGAGATTCTGGATAAAGTGATGGGAAATGTCAGCACCAGTCTTACCAAAAACGAAATTCTGGAACTTGGCATGCATGCGGTAACGTACAAAATGGGAACATCTTATGCATATCCGTTCCAGCTGTGTTATGGAGAAAATGTAGAAAGCGCACTTGGTGTTGATGTCGTAATTCCGGTTACACTGGAACACAATGTAAAGGAACTGCACGCTTATCTGTATCCGACGATGAGCTATGATCCATCTGCAGCCGTGATAGAGTACAGTGACTATATTGCAAGAGAGAGCGGCTACGATGATGATATGATTGAGTATGTACTGAATCAGGGACCGGGCGCTGCAACAGATTCTGTGGTAGCAGGAGATTAAAATACAGGGAGAATACGACAAGATGAGTCAATATACCGTTGATGTCATGATACCAACGTATAAACCAGGGCAGGAGTTCGCAGAACTTCTGCCCCGCCTTTTAAAACAGACTTACCCGATCCGTTCGATCCGGGTCGTGAATACGGGGAAAAAGTTCTGGAATCCGGCGTGGGAGCAGCTTTCAGACAAGATTATGGTGGAGCATATTCAGCCGAGCGAGTTCGACCACGGCGGAACGAGAAGGGCGATGGCAGAAAGTTCAGATGCGGATCTTCTGCTTTTTATGACCCAGGATGCCATGCCGTACGATAATGCGTGCGTGGAACATCTGGTGGAAAAATTTTCACTGCCGCATGTGAAGGCGGCCTATGCGCGGCAGCTTCCGCGGGATGACTGCCGTACACTGGAACGGTTTACGAGAGGCTTTAACTATCCGGACGAGAGTGATATCAAGGATGCCGGTGATCTGCCAAAACTTGGTGTTAAGACTTTTTTCTGTTCCAATGTCTGTGCAATGTATGACCGCAGGACATATGAAGAGCTGGGTGGATTTGTAGAAAGCACCTTGTTTAACGAAGATATGATCTATGCCGGGCATCTTGTGCAGGCGGGCTATGCGATTGCCTATGCGGCAGATGCGAAGGTGGTACATTCCCACAATTACGGTTGTCTGGCACAGCTTCACCGCAATTTCGACCTCGGTGTATCCCAGGCACAGCATCCGGAGATCTTTGATGCGTATCCGTCTGAGAGTGAGGGAATCCGTATGGTGAAAAAATCGGCATCCTACGTCTGCGAAATTCATAAGCCGTGGCTGCTCGTCACTTTATTCTTTCAAAGCGGATTCAAATATGTGGGCTACTTCCTCGGAAAACGATACAAAAGCCTTCCGGACAGTGTAATCCGCTGGTGTACCTCAAACAAAACATGGTGGGAATATCACGGAAAGATACGAAAAAAACGAAATAGAAGATAAGTGAAAGTAAAAAACAAAAATAAAAAGATCTTGTAAGTAAATACGAAATGCTCCATAAGGTTGACAGAGAACGGAGCAGAGTGGTAAAAAAGTAAAGAACAAGAAATTAGAAGGCGGCATAACCTGAAAACAGAACAAGGGTGCCGCCTTTTACTGTTAGGAGGAAAAAATCTATGTGTGGAATTGTTGGATATATTGGAACCTGCCAGGCTGCCCCGGTGCTGCTGGACGGATTGTCAAAGCTGGAGTACCGCGGATACGATTCGGCCGGAATTGCTGTATACGATGGAAACAAAATTCAGATGCAGAAAGCAATGGGCCGTCTGAAGGTGCTTGAGGAAATGACACAAAATGGAGCGACACTTCCGGGTACCGTAGGAATCGGACATACGAGATGGGCAACGCATGGGGCACCTTCCGATCTGAATGCACATCCGCATTTCAATAAAGACCACTCGATTGTCGTTGTACACAATGGAATTATTGAGAATTATCTGAAATTAAAGAAAAAACTGATGTCCAAAGGATATGAGTTCCTTTCGGAGACAGATACCGAGGTAATTGCCCATATGCTGGATTACTATTATAACGGCGATCCGCTTGCAACGATCACAAAGGTTATGCACCGTATGGAGGGATCGTATGCACTGGGTATCCTGTTCCGCGACCATCCGGATGAGGTGTATGCGGTCCGTAAAGACAGCCCGCTGATCGTTGGTACAAGTAAGAGCGGAAACCTGATTGCATCCGACGTTCCGGCTGTACTGAAATATACAAGAGATGTCTATTTTCTGGAAAATGAGGAGATTGTCAAGCTGACCCGAGACGGCCTTCATTTTTACAATATCGATGAGGAGGAGCTGCAAAAGGAGCCTACGCACATCGAATGGGATATGAATGCCGCAGAGAAAGGCGGCTATGAGCATTTTATGCTGAAAGAGATGCATGAGCAGCCAAAAGCCGTAAAAGATACGCTGACCCCACGCATCAAGAATGGTGACGTAGTGATCGAGGAGCTTGGCATGACGGACGAAGAGATCCGTGCAATCAGCAAGATCTTTATTGTTGCCTGTGGTTCTGCATATCACACCGGTGTAACCGCAAAATACATCTTCGAAAAGCTGGCAAGAATTCCGGTTGAGGTAGATCTGGCAAGCGAATTCCGCTACCGTGATCCGATTCTGCCGGAAAATACGCTCGTGGTCATCGTCAGCCAGTCGGGTGAGACGGCCGATACTCTCGCGGCTCTCCGCCTTGCAAAAGAAAAGGGCGTGCGTACCCTTGGCATCGTAAACGTAGTTGGAAGTTCGATTGCAAGAGAGGCAGACAATGTCATGTACACCTGGGCCGGTCCGGAGATCGCTGTTGCGACAACGAAAGCGTACAGCACACAGCTTATCGCGCAGTATCTTCTGGCGATGAAGTTTGCCAAAGTACGCGGAACCGTTTCACAGAATGACTTCGATGCAATGATCCAGAGCCTTGAGCGCCTGCCGGAGCAGATTTCCCTGCTGCTGTCCCACAAGGAGAACGTACAGCGTTTTGCCAACCGTTATCTTGCGGCAGAACACGTCTTTTTCATCGGACGCGGCATCGACTATGCAATCTCGATGGAGGGCTCCCTGAAGCTGAAAGAGATTTCCTACATCCATTCCGAGGCGTATGCAGCCGGTGAGCTGAAACACGGAACCATTTCCCTGATTGAGGACGGACGCCTTGTCGTAGCCGTGCTGACCCAGCCGGAGCTCTACAAGAAAACGATCAGCAATATTCAGGAAGTGAAGACACGAGGCGCGTTTGTCATGGCGGTAACGACCGTTGGCAATACAGAAGTGGAAAAAGTAGCCGACTACGTAGTTTACCTGCCGGAGACAAATCCGATTTTTGCAAACTCCCTGGCGATCATTCCGCTGCAGCTCTTTGGCTACTACGTATCGATCGGCAGAGGCCTCGATGTGGATAAACCGAGAAACTTGGCGAAATCCGTTACGGTAGAATAAAAACCGCAGCATAAAATTCCTCTTTTTTCAAAATTATCACAGTTTCAACACAATTCTAACGTACAATAGGCAGTAGAAAATGAAGAAAGAAATAAGAGCACTGTGTATTGGTGCCTGAGATAGAAAAGAGAAAGAGGGATCAGCCATGAGTGAAGAATTCAAAAAAGAAGAAATAAATGGTGAGGCAGCAGAGGAAACCAAAGCTGCAGAGCATACAGAAGAAGTAAAAGCAGAAACGACAGCAGAGCAGAGCGCGGCAGAGACGGAAAAACCGCAGGAAACCGCAGAAGTGCCGAAGGCGGAAGAAAAGAAAATGACAACCTACAGCTGGGTGAATCCGAAAATCAGCGGAAAGACCGGCGAGGAGAATAACAGCGCTTCCTACACCGGAAAACCGGACCCGTCGGAGGCAAAGGCAGAGCAGACATCTTCTGCAAAGACAGAACATTATCAGTACCAGTCACAGACACAGAGTGCTCCGAAGCAGGAAAAACCACAGTTTTCTGCCGTTCCGCAGCCGCAGGATCACAAAAAGAAAGCGAAAAAACCAATGTCAGCCGCAAAAAAATGGGGCATGACACTTGCCATGGCAGCGTGCTTCGGACTCGTGGCAGGCGGTGTTTTCATTGGGACTGCAGCAGTCGGTACGAAAGTGATCGGTACAGCAACAGAGCAGAAGCAGGAAGTTACAATTCCGACGACCACCACAACAACGGCAGCAGACAGCAGTGATACCTCCGATACCGTAAAAGCAACCGGAGAGATGTCCGTGAAAGATGTTGCATCGAGTGCGATGCCGTCTCTGGTAGCAATTTCTACGACAACGGTGGAAGAAGTTGAGACATTCTTCGGAACCACAAGCCAGGAAGTTCCTGCAAGCGGAACCGGAGTTATTGTCGGACAGAACGACGATGAGCTCCTGATTGCGACAAACAACCACGTTGTCAGCGGTGCAACGTCTCTTTCCGTCAGCTTTATCGACGATGAGACGGTAGAAGGCCAGATCAAAGGTACCGATGCGGACAATGACCTTGCTGTTGTTGCAGTAAAACTTTCCGACATCAAGGACGAGACAAAGAGCCAGATCAAAATTGCCGTGATGGGAAATTCCGATGACCTTGAGGTCGGTGATCAGGTTGTGGCAATCGGAAATGCACTGGGAACCGGCCAGTCCCTGACGAGCGGATATATCAGTGCAAAAGACCGTACGATCTCCAGTCAGGATGAGAGTACCGGCGAGACGATTACTTCTGAGGGACTGATCCAGACCGATGCAGCCATCAACCCTGGAAACAGCGGCGGCGCCCTTCTAAACATGAACGGTGAGCTGATCGGCATTAACGAAGCAAAATACAGCTCCACACAGGTCGAGGGCATGGGCTTTGCGATCCCGATTTCGAAAGCGGAGCCGATTCTGCAGAACCTGATGAACCTGACAACAAGATACAAAGTCAGCGATGATGAGGCCGCTTATATCGGAATCAACATGGCGGATGTCAGCGCAGATGTTTCCCAGAACTACGGTATTCCGACCGGTGTCTGCATCATGAGCGTTGTGGACGGCAGCCCGGCAGCCGATGCGGGCTTCAAGAAAGGCGATGTTATCACCACGTTTGATGGAAGAAGCATCTCGAACGCCAAAGGCTTAAAAGAGACACTGACCTATTATGCGGCAGGCGAGACTGTAGATGTCACCGTACAGCGCGCGGACAACGGTGAGTACAAAGAAGTAACACTGACGCTGACCCTTGGCTCTGCAGCAGATATGCCGCAGACGAGCGGAAGCAGCAACGGAACCACAAACGACGGAACCGGAAGCTCCGATCAGAATGACCAGGGTATTCAGAATCCGTTTGGCAACAGATAAAAACTCGAAATAACTATTTCCTAAGAGAAAAAAGACGGACAGCACAGGAATATGAACGCCTGGCTGTCCGCCTTTTTCTGCATTTTTTGATATAATTTTTTGAATTTGTAAAATTCTTAAAAAAGTTGGTAATTTTTAAGAAAGTTTTTACTTGTGACCCTATGGCTTTTGGGCTATAATCAAGCTAGACCAAGCGATCTATTACAGAAAGGAATTTGAAAAATCATGTCAGAAGAGAAAGACAGAGTGGACGGTACCGCGGACGAAACGAAGGCGGAAACAAAAAGCTCTGACCATCATACAGAAGATACCTATGAAAAAGTCTGCTTCATGTGCCGCAGACCGGAGAGCAAAGCCGGAAAGATGATTACCCTTCCGGGAAACATCAATATCTGCCCGGACTGCATGCAGAAGAGCTTTGATACCATGAACCAGAACCCGGGCCAGATCAATGAGATGATGAATAATATGAACAACATGCCGAATATCGGCATGTTCGATCTCTCCGGGCTTTCCAACCAGATCCCGAACCGGCAGCGGGTAAAGAAAAAAGAAGAAAAGAAGAAAACAAAAGAATTTTCCATCAAGGACATTCCGCCGCCGCACCGGATCAAGGCGATGCTTGACGAATACGTCATCGGCCAGGAACGTGCAAAGAAAGTCATGTCGGTTGCCGTTTATAACCATTACAAACGTGTCTTTGCACCGCAGGACGGAAATATCGAGATCGAAAAATCCAACATGCTGATGATCGGACCGACCGGTTCCGGAAAAACGTATCTGGTGCAGACACTGGCACGCCTCTTAGATGTGCCGCTTGCCATCACGGACGCCACATCCCTTACCGAAGCGGGTTATATCGGTGATGATATTGAAAGCGTGGTATCTAAGCTTTTAGCGGCCGCAGACAACGATGTGGAGCGCGCGGAGCACGGTATCATCTTCATCGACGAGATCGACAAGATTGCGAAAAAGAAAAATACAAACCAGAGAGATGTCAGCGGAGAAGCTGTACAGCAGGGAATGCTGAAGCTCCTCGAGGGCAGCGACATCGAAGTTCCGGTGGGAGCCAACAGCAAAAATGCGATGGTTCCGCTCGAGACCGTCAATACCAGAAACATTCTCTTTATCTGCGGCGGTGCCTTCCCGGATCTGACGGACATCATCAAGGAGCGTCTGAACAAGACAGCTTCCATTGGCTTCCAGGCGGATCTGAAGGACAAGTATGATGGGGATAAGAACCTGCTGTCACAGGTGACCTTAGAAGACCTTCGGACTTTCGGTATGGTGCCGGAGTTCCTTGGCCGTCTGCCGATCGTATTTACGCTGGAGAGTCTCAATGAGGATATGCTGGTCGAGATCTTAAAAGAACCGAAAAATGCGATCCTGAAGCAGTATAAGAGACTGCTCGAACTCGACGAGGTGAAACTGGAATTTGATGATGATGCACTTCGCTCTATTGCAAGAAAAGCGCTGGAAAAAGATACCGGTGCGAGAGCACTCCGTTCGATCATCGAGGATTTCATGCTGGATATCATGTATGAGATTCCAAAGGACAGCAGCATCGGAGAGGTTATCATCACAAAAGACTATATTGAAAAGACCGGCGGGCCGACGATTCTCCTGCGCGGTCAGGAAGTTCCAAAGTTAGAGCAGAAATAAGGTAACTGGAAAACACAGCGGAGCAGACGTGAAACTGGCGTTTTCTTGAAATAAGAGATAAGAAAGAGAGGGTTTTAACTATGGCAGAGGATTTTTTTGGAAATTTAAGTAAAACACTGAAAAAAACAGTGGATACTGTGGGAAAGAAAACAGATGAATTCGTAGAAATTCAGAAGATCCGCACCCGTCAGCATGCGCTCGAGGATCAGATTGAGAAGAATTACCAGGATATCGGACTGATCATCTACAACCGCTATCTGAACGGCGAAGCATTCGACGAGAATCTTGCCGGCATCTGCAAAGATATCACCGATCTGGAAAAAGAGATTGCAGACTGCAAGGAAGATGTGGCAAACAAGAGAGGCCGCATCGTATGCCCGGCCTGCGGCGCAAGTGTTCCGAAAGATGCAGCTTTCTGCATGCGCTGCGGTGCTGCTATGCCGGAGAAGGAAGATGAGCCGGAGGATGCCGAGTTTGTACACGTAGAACCGGAAGAAAAAGCAGAAGAAACCGAAGCAGCAGCGCCGGAAGAAGAGCCTGAAAAAGAAGCAGAGGTACCGGAAGAGGAATGATCTGGACCCTGCTGCCGGGAGCGGTTTTCCTTGCAGACGGATGCCTGAAAAAGAAGGCAGAAGAGGAGTTAAAGGAAAATGAGCAGATCCCGGTCTGCAAAGGACATATTGTCCTGCGGAAATGTCATAACCGCGGCGTAGCGGGCGGCGGCTTCGCGGACAGCACGAAGAAGGTGGAATTTCTCACCTTCTTTTTGCTGTCCGGACTGTGGGCGCGTCTCGGAGCGCTGGCGGGCAGACGTAAGTGTAAGGCGAAGAAGCTTGGGCTTGCGCTTACGATTGGCGGCGGCATGTCGAACTGGTATGACCGGCATAAGAGAGGTTACGTGACCGACTATGTCAGCTTCCGGTTTGGACCGGAGAAGTTCCGCAGACTTGTGTTCAATGTTTCTGATTTCTGTATTTTCTTCGGACTTGCGCTGCTAACGGCAATTTCCTGCCGGGAGTCCAGGTGATGCAGAATCTCCCGAAAAGCCCTGCGGATGGCGGGCTTTTCGGGGCAAAAAAGAAAATTTGAAATTTTTTGAAAAAATTTGAAAAAAGCTGTTGACAGATTCGAAATCATCTGGTAATATATGTTTTGTTGAGCGGCACATGAGAGCTGCAAGACAAGAAATGCAGGAGTGGCGGAATTGGCAGACGCGCAGGCTTCAGGTGCCTGTGGTCGCAAGATCGTGTGGGTTCAAGTCCCATCTCCTGCATTATTTTTCGCTTTGCGTATCAAGAATTGGTCCGGTGGACCAATTCGGATTACCCTGCCTGGAATGATGCAGAAACTTCCCGGCAGGGTCTTTTTATTTCTGTGCGGAGAAGATGTGCAGACGGGGAAAGAAAAACAGACGAATCTCAGACAGTGTAAAATTGTTTAAAATTATCGCTATTATCCATATTTTTCATAAAATCAAAAAAATTAAAATTTTTTCAAAAAAGTGTTGACTTTTCTTTAGAAAGCTGTTATTATCTATCTTGTCAAGCGGACAACCGCTAAGACAACTAAGAAATGCAGGAGTGGCGGAATTGGCAGACGCGCAGGCTTCAGGTGCCTGTGGTCGCAAGATCGTGTGGGTTCAAGTCCCATCTCCTGCATTATTTTTTTGCTTTGCGTATCAAGAATTGGTCCGGTGGACCAATTCGGATTGCCCTGATGGGAAGTGTGGAAACTTTCCGTCAGGGTATTTTTATTTTTCCAGAAAAGAAATTTCCGTAATTCGACAAAAATAGTTGAAATGTTTCCCTGGTTGTGATAGAATCTGAAAGATTAAAGTATGAGATGCATATTTCATACAAACTCAAAACCGAACGAAAAAGAAAGGAAAACGGTGGAATGATGAAAGCTTTTCTAATCTTAGAAGACGGGCATGTCTTTACCGGAACCAGCATTGGTTCACAAAAAGAAGTGATCAGTGAAATCGTATTTAATACATCCATGACTGGATATCTCGAAGTGCTGACCGACCCATCCTATGCGGGACAGGCAGTATGTATGACGTATCCTCTTATTGGAAACTATGGAATTTGTTATGATGATCAGGAGTCCTTAAGACCCTGGCCGGATGGCTATATTGTAAGAGAATTATCCCGTCTCCCCAGCAACTTCCGTTGCCAGGACACCATTCAGAATTTCCTGAAAAAGTTCGATATTCCCGGAATCGCCGGAATCGATACTCGTGCTCTTACCAAAATTCTTCGTGAAAAAGGTACCATGAACGGTATGATCACGACCAACGAAAATTATCACCTCGATGAAATTATTCCAAAATTAAAAGCGTATAATACCGGAAAAGTTGTAGAAAAGGTAACCTGCTCTGAAAAATCAGTTTTAAAAGGAGAAGGCCTTAAAGTTGCACTTCTGGATCTTGGCGCAAAGAACAACATCGCACGTTCCTTAAATGAGCGCGGATGCGAAGTGACCATTTATCCGGCGCTTACTACAGCAGAAGAGATCCTCGCCGCAAATCCGGACGGAATCATGCTGTCCAACGGCCCTGGAGATCCGAAAGAGTGCGTATCCATTATCAAAGAGATTAAAAAACTGTACGATTCCAATGTACCGATCTTTGCAATCTGTCTTGGACATCAGCTGATGGCACTGGCTACCGGCGCAGATACCCACAAGATGAAATACGGCCACCGCGGCGGAAACCACCCGGTCAAGGACCTTGCAACCGGAAGAGTTTACATTTCTTCCCAGAACCACGGCTATGTCGTAGATACCGATACCCTGGATCCGAATGTGGCAGTTCCGGCCTTTGTGAACGTCAACGACGGCACCAACGAGGGACTCAAATACGTCGGCAAAAACATCTTTACCGTACAGTTCCATCCGGAGGCATGCCCTGGCCCGCAGGATTCCGGATACCTGTTTGATCGATTCCTTGAGATGATGGGAGGTAACAAATAATGCCAAAGAATCCGAATATTAAAAAAGTTCTGGTTATCGGTTCCGGTCCGATCGTCATCGGACAGGCAGCAGAGTTCGACTACGCAGGAACACAGGCGTGCCGTTCCCTGAAAGAAGAGGGAATGGAAGTTGTTCTTCTGAACTCCAACCCGGCAACCATCATGACCGATAAAGACATCGCAGACCGCGTTTACATCGAGCCGCTGACCGTAGAAGTGGTAGAGCAGCTCATCCAGAAGGAAAAACCGGACAGCGTTCTTCCGACTCTGGGAGGCCAGGCAGGACTGAACCTTGCGATGGAACTCGAAGAAAAAGGCTTCTTAAAAGAAAACAACGTACGCCTGATCGGTACCACAGCACAGACCATCAAAAAAGCAGAGGACCGTCAGGAATTCAAAGATACTATGGAAAAAATCGGCGAGCCGGTAGCGGCATCCCTGGTTGTCCATGATGTACAGGCTGGTATCGATTTCACCAACAAGATCGGTTATCCGGTTGTACTGCGTCCGGCTTACACCCTCGGCGGAAGCGGCGGCGGTATCGCTTACAACGAAGAAGAGCTGATCGAGATCCTCTCGAACGGACTCCGTCTTTCCCGTGTCGGCGAAGTACTCGTTGAAAGATGTATCGCCGGATGGAAAGAGATCGAGTACGAGGTAATGCGGGACAGCGCAGGAAACTGCATCACCGTCTGCAACATGGAGAACATCGACCCGGTCGGCGTTCACACCGGAGACAGTATTGTCGTAGCACCGTCCCAGACCCTGGGAGATAAAGAGTATCAGATGCTGCGTACTTCCGCACTCAACATCATCACCGAGCTCGGCATCACCGGCGGATGCAACGTACAGTATGCGTTGAATCCGGACAGCTTCGAGTACTGTGTTATCGAGGTAAATCCGCGTGTCAGCCGTTCTTCCGCACTGGCTTCCAAAGCGACCGGTTATCCGATTGCAAAGGTTGCTGCAAAGATCGCACTTGGCTACACTCTGGATGAGATCCCGAACGCCATTACCGGAAAAACCTACGCAAGCTTCGAGCCGATGCTGGATTACTGTGTTGTAAAAATCCCGCGTCTGCCGTTCGATAAGTTTATCAGTGCAAAACGTACCCTGACCACACAGATGAAGGCGACCGGTGAGGTCATGAGTATCTGCAATAATTTTGAAGGTGCGCTGATGAAAGCAATCCGTTCCCTGGAGCAGCACGTAGATTCCCTGATGTCCTATGATTTCAGTCATCTTTCCAAAGATGAGCTGATCGAAGAGCTTCACATCGTAGACGATATGAGAATCTGGAGAATCGCAGAGGCGATCCGTCAGGGCATCTCCTACGACGAGATCCACGAGATCACCAAAATCGATGTATGGTTCATCGATAAGCTGGCTATCCTCGTTGAGATGGAGCAGGCATTACGGGCCAAAGAGCTGGATGAGGATCTGCTGCGCGAAGCAAAACGCCTTGAGTTCCCGGATTACCTGGTGGCAAAACTGGCAGGAAAGACCGAAGAAGAAGTAAAAGCGTTAAGAAAACAGTATGATATCACCGCAGCTTACAAGATGGTAGATACCTGTGCCGCTGAGTTCGCAGCAACCACACCGTATTACTATTCCGTATACGGCGGCGAAAACGAAGCTGTCGAGACAAACGACAGAAAGAAAGTCCTCGTCCTTGGTTCCGGCCCGATCCGTATCGGACAGGGTATCGAGTTTGACTTCTGCTCCGTACATTGTACCTGGGCATTCAAGAAAGAGGGCTATGAGACCATCATCATCAACAACAACCCGGAGACCGTCAGCACCGACTTCGATATCGCAGATAAACTGTATTTCGAGCCGCTGACACCGGAAGATGTAGAAAATATCGTCAACATCGAGCATCCGGACGGAGCCGTTGTACAGTTCGGCGGCCAGACCGCGATCAAGCTGACCGAAGCACTCCTGAAAATGGGTGTGCCGATCCTTGGAACATCTGCAGAGAACGTAGATGCCGCAGAGGACCGTGAGCTGTTCGATGAGATCCTGGAGCAGTGTGAAATCCCGCGTCCGAAGGGACACACCGTATTCACCGCAGAAGAGGCGAAAAAAGCAGCCAACGAGCTCGGCTATCCGGTACTCGTCCGCCCGTCCTACGTCCTTGGAGGACAGGGTATGCAGATCGCCATCAGCGATGAGGACGTCGATGAATTTATCGGCATCATCAACCGGATCGCACAGGAGCATCCGATCCTGGTTGATAAATATCTGCAGGGCAAGGAGATCGAGGTTGATGCAGTCTGCGACGGCACCGATATTCTGATTCCTGGTATCATGGAGCACATCGAGCGCGCCGGCGTTCACTCCGGAGACAGTATCTCCGTTTATCCGGCACAGAGCATCAGCCAGCATGCAAAAGACACTATCGTAGAGTATACGAAACGTCTGGCAAGATCCCTGCATGTCATCGGTATGATCAACATCCAGTTCATCGTATGCGGTGAGGATGTTTACGTCATCGAGGTCAACCCGCGTTCTTCTCGTACCGTGCCATACATCAGCAAGGTAACCGGAATCCCGATCGTGCCGCTGGCAACGAAAGTCATCCTCGGCCACACGATCCGCGAGCTTGGCTACGAGCCGGGACTGCAGAGAGAGGCAGATTACATTGCCATCAAGATGCCGGTATTCTCCTTCGAGAAGATCCGCGGCGCAGATATCGCCCTTGGACCGGAGATGAAATCCACCGGTGAGTGCCTTGGTATTGCAAAGACCTTCAACGAGGCTCTTTACAAAGCATTCCTCGGCGCCGGAATCAACCTGCCGAAATATAAAAACATGATCATCACCGTAAAGGATGAGGATAAAGAGGATATCGTTCCGATCGCACAGAGATTCCAGGCTCTCGGCTACAAGATCTATGCGACGAGAAATACCGCGAAAGCCCTGAACGAGAACGGCGTCAATGCGATCCGCACCAACAAGATCGAGCAGCCGTCCCCGAACCTGATGGACCTGATCCTCGGCCACAAGATCGATCTCGTCATCGATACTCCGTCCCAGGGTGTTGAGCACTCCAAAGACGGATTCGTCATCCGCCGGAACGCGATCGAGACAGGTGTCAACGTACTGACCTCTCTGGATACCGCAACCGCACTCGTAACCAGTCTGGAAAATACAGATGTGAAGAAGCTGACCCTGATCGATATCGCAACGATCGACAAGAGATAAGCATGATAGAAGCATAAAGCAAAGAAAAGCTCTCTGCTGCAGAAACAAAGCGGCAGAGAGCTTTTTTGGCCGAATGTGGGTTTGAATGGATTTTACAAAAAAAGAAAACGTGACGCGCTTGTGTTTTTAGCATAAGTATGATAGATTTTTAATAGAATGCCAGAAAAGGGCATCCAATTCAAAAAGAGAAAGGTACATATCGTATGAACATCATTGAGTGGTTAAAGGTTATCCTGCTGGGTATCGTAGAGGGCATTACCGAGTGGCTTCCAATCAGCAGCACCGGCCACATGATTCTGGTAGATGAGTTTATTAAGCTGAATGTGACAGCTGATTTCAAGAATGTTTTTGAAGTTGTCATCCAGCTCGGTGCAATCCTTGCGGTTGTCGTCATCTATTTCTGGGATCTCTGGCCGTTTCATGGCAAAAGCAAAGCGAAAAGCAAGAGCTATTTTGCCAATCCAAGCGACAACAAGGTCTTTGCAGGTATTCAGAACTTTGTAGACAATTACTGTTATCTGGACAAAATTATCATGTGGTTCAAGATCGTCGTATCGTGTCTGCCGGCAGCCGTGATCGGACTGGCATTCAACGACTGGATCGAGGCCCATCTGATGAATTACGTGATCGTAGCACTGATGCTGATCATCTATGGTGTCCTCTTCATCATCATTGAGAATTACAACAAGACGAGAACACTGTCTGCAACAAAAATCAAAGAGATTACCTGGAAAAATGCGCTGTATATCGGGGTTTTCCAGCTCCTTTCCATCGTACCGGGAACTTCCCGTTCGGGAGCAACCATCATCGGCGGTATCCTGCTGGGATGCTCGAGAGAGCTGGCATCGGAGTACACGTTTTTCCTTGCCGTTCCGGTTATGTTCGGCGCGAGCCTTTTAAAACTGGTAAAACACGGCTTTGCCTTTACCGGTGTTGAGGTGGCGATCATGATCGTCGGCATGCTGGTGGCATTTGCGGTATCGATTTTTGCCATCAAATTCCTGATGCAGTACATCAAGAAGCACGATTTCAAAGCCTTCGGCTGGTACCGTATCGTACTCGGTGTGATTGTGCTGCTGTATTTCGTAATCAAAACCGTAATTTTGAAAGCATAAAATTGAACAATTCCGAAAATTTACCGGGAAAAATAGAAGAAGAAGTATCGTAAAATGAAAAAAATTGTGCGATACTTCTTTTTTTACGCGAAAATTACAAAAAACCCTGTAAAAAGTAACCAAAAGCTGATATAATAGGACACAAGAGGGACACAGACGATACAGTTCACCCGCGCCATTCGCAAAACTGCGCTTTCAGCGCTTTCCGCTGCTGCGCAGCTCCTTTTGCTCATTTCTCGGCGCTCCCTTCGTGTGTTCTTGCAAACAAATTTTCATGCAAGCATGAAATTTGCCCGCCAGAACACACGAGTGAACTGTAAATTAAAAAAAATACCGAAAATTTGCCATATTTTTATTGACTAAAGATATTCTTATGGTAAAATAAATGTGTGCGCCCCGAGGATATCTTCATTTTCGGTGCAATCAGTATAGGGTGAACGTATCATCCAGGGCAATCTGGAAATACTTTACTATAACCTATCAAAATTACAAGTAGGAGGAAAAGTAACAATGGCAAAATGGGTTTACATGTTCACTGAAGGTAATGCAGACATGCGTAACCTTCTCGGTGGAAAAGGCGCAAACCTGGCTGAGATGACAAACCTGGGACTTCCTGTACCACAGGGATTCACGGTAACAACCGAGGCTTGTACACAGTACTATGAGGATGGCAGACAGATCAACGACGAGATCATGGGTCAGATCATGGAAGCAATCGATAAAATGGAAGGAATCACAGGAAAGAAATTCGGAGACGCTAAGAATCCGCTGCTCGTTTCTGTACGTTCCGGAGCAAGAGCTTCCATGCCAGGTATGATGGATACCATCCTGAACCTTGGTCTGAACGAAGAGGTTGTTGAAACTCTGTCACAGGCTTCCGGCAACCCACGTTGGGCTTGGGACTGCTACAGAAGATTCATTCAGATGTTCTCTGACGTAGTTATGGAAGTTGGTAAAAAATACTTCGAAGAGCTGATCGACAAGATGAAAGAGGAGAAAGGCGTAAAACAGGACGTAGATCTTGACGCAGATGACCTCAAAAAACTGGCTGAGCAGTTCAAAGCTGAGTACAAAGCTAAAATCGGTGAGGATTTCCCGACCGATCCTAAGGTACAGCTGATGGAGGCTGTAAAAGCCGTATTCCGTTCCTGGGACAACCCGAGAGCAAACGTTTATCGTCGTGACAACGACATCCCGTATTCCTGGGGTACCGCTGTTAACGTACAGATGATGGCATTCGGAAACATGGGAGATGACTGTGGTACAGGTGTTGCCTTCACTCGTGACCCTGCTACAGGAGAGAACGGACTGTTCGGTGAGTTCCTTACCAACGCACAGGGCGAGGACGTAGTTGCCGGTGTTCGTACACCTATGCACATTTCCGAGATGGAAGAAAAATTCCCGGAAGCTTTCAAACAGTTCAAAGATGTTTGCAAAACTCTGGAGACACATTACAGAGATATGCAGGACATGGAGTTCACTGTTGAGCACGGTAAACTGTACATGCTGCAGACACGTAACGGTAAGAGAACAGCAAAAGCTGCTCTGAAAATCGCCTGCGACCTTGTAGATGAGGGAATGAGAACAGAGGAAGAGGCAGTTGCAATGATCGATCCTCGTAACCTTGACTCTCTGCTTCATCCGCAGTTCGATGCAAAAGCACTGAAAGAGGCTGCTCCAATGGCAAAAGCACTGGGAGCATCTCCGGGAGCTGCTTGCGGTAAAATCGTCTTCACAGCTGATGACGCTGTTGCATGGGCTGAAAGAGGAGAAAAAGTTGTTCTGGTTCGTCTTGAGACATCCCCAGAAGATATCACAGGTATGAAATCTGCACAGGGTATCCTGACTGTTCGTGGTGGTATGACTTCCCACGCAGCCGTAGTTGCCCGTGGTATGGGAACCTGCTGTGTATCCGGTTGCGGTGATATCGTAATGGACGAGGCAAACAAGAAATTCACACTGGCTGGCAAAGAGTTCCACGAGGGAGACTGCATCTCTCTGGATGGTTCTACAGGATGCATCTATGACGGACTGATCCCGACCGTAGACGCTACCATCGCTGGCGAGTTCGGAAGAATCATGGGCTGGGCAGATAAATACAGAACCATGAAAGTTCGTACAAACGCTGATACTCCGGCAGACGCTAAAAAAGCTCGTGAGCTTGGCGCAGAAGGTATTGGTCTTTGCCGTACAGAGCATATGTTCTTCGAAGGCAACAGAATCGATGCATTCCGTGAGATGATCTGTGCTGAGACCGTAGAAGAGAGAGAAGCAGCACTTGCTAAGATCCTTCCGGAGCAGCAGGGAGACTTCGAGAAGCTGTATGAAGCTCTGGAAGGCAACCCGGTTACCATCCGTTTCCTGGATCCGCCGCTTCATGAGTTCGTTCCGACTGAGGAAGAGGACATCAAGAAACTGGCTGACGCACAGGGCAAATCTGTTGAGCAGATCAAAGCAATCATCGCTGGTCTGCATGAGTTCAACCCGATGATGGGTCATCGTGGATGCCGTCTTGCTGTAACTTATCCGGAAATCGCTAAGATGCAGACAAGCGCAGTAATCCGCGCAGCCATCAACGTGAAGAAAGCTCATCCGGATTGGAATGTAAAACCGGAAATCATGATCCCGCTTGTTGGCGATATCAAAGAGCTGAAATACGTTAAGAAATTCGTAGTAGAGACCGCTGACGCTGAAATCGCAGCAGCAGGCAGCGACCTTGAATACGAAGTTGGTACCATGATCGAGATCCCGAGAGCAGCTCTGACTGCAGATGAGATCGCAAAAGAGGCAGACTTCTTCTGCTTCGGAACCAACGACCTTACTCAGATGACTTACGGATTCTCCCGTGACGATGCTGGTAAATTCCTGAACGCTTACTATGACGCTAAGATCTTCGAGAACGATCCATTCGCAAAACTCGATCAGGACGGCGTTGGCAAGCTGATGAAGATGGCTATCGATCTTGGAAGACCGGTTAACTCTTCTCTGCACGTAGGTATCTGCGGTGAGCACGGTGGAGATCCGAGCTCCGTAGAGTTCTGCAACAAACTGGGTCTGGACTATGTTTCCTGCTCACCGTTCCGTGTGCCGATCGCCCGTCTGGCAGCAGCTCAGGCAGCTATCGCTCAGAAGAACGCTTAATTTAAGCAGAATCTGTCCGAATCAGGATTTTCATGCAGTAGCATGATTTGTGTTCAAACGTAAGGAGACCCCGGCGGTCTGTAGAAATACAGGCGCCGGGGTCTTTTTTATCAATCGTTTAAAATCAAAGTGGGAGGGAAAACGGATGCAGAATGAAACAGCCAAAGAAAACCTGCTGCGGCAGATCCGGGAATACCGTCCGTACAATGAGCAGGAAGAGCGGGATCGGGCGATTCTGCTGAAATGGATGGAGAGCGGATGCGATATTTTGACGCGGGAAAATGAGACCGCACATCTGACTGTCTCCGCCTGGGTCGTAAGCCCGGATCGGAAGCAGGTGCTGATGGCGTATCACAATATTTACCATTCCTGGGCATGGCTCGGCGGCCACGCGGACGGAGATGCGGATCTTTGCAGCGTGGCGGTAAGAGAAGTGAAGGAGGAATCCGGGATTGAAGAGGTGAAGCTCTTATCGGATCAGCCATTCTCGCTCGAAATCCTGTCGGTGGACGGCCATGTGAAGCGCGGAAAGTACGTGACGGCACATCTCCATCTGAATGTGACATATCTCATGGAAGCAGACCCGGTACAGGAAATCCGCTGCAAGCCGGATGAAAACAGCGCAGTCGGCTGGATTCCGGTGGAGCAGATCGCAGAAAAATCGACAGAGCCATGGTTTGTGGAGCGTGTGTATGGCAAGCTGTGTGAGAAAGTGAAAAGAGATTTCTGTGAAGTGTAATATGCAATCCGCGTATGAACTGCCATTTAGAATAAGCATTAGACAAATGAGCTGTTAGATGTCTAAAATAGAGACAGAAAGAAAAATGGCAGGAGGGGTTTTATGTTTACAAATCAGGATTTGAAAAAGCTGATTATTCCGCTTTTCCTAGAGCAGCTTCTGGTGGCTCTGGTCGGAATTGCGGACGTGTTTGTTATCGGATTTGTCGGAGAGGCGGCGGTTTCCGGTGTGTCACTGGTCAATGCGTTCAAAAGGTAGACTTAAGCTTCCAGAAAACGATCCTCTTTTTCTGACGACAGAAAAGTTGTTGGGAAAAGGGGATTTTTGGGGTAACAGGGATTATTTCGGCGCGTTGAAAATCGTGCCGGGGTATGGTAAAATGGACTCCGAAAAACAGCAAAAGGAGGACGTGACAGAAGATGAATGATATGAAGCGTCTGCTCTCGTATGCAGGTCCCTACAAGCGGGATATGATTTTCGGAGCAGTGCTGGTATTGGTAGAAACGTGTTTTGAACTTTTTATTCCGATTCTGATTTCCAATCTGATTGACATCGGCGTTGCGAACGGCGATATCCCTTACATTTACCGCAAGGGAATCCAGATGGGAATCTGCGCGCTCTGTGCGCTTGTGACCGGAATTTTATACGCGCACTTTGCGGCGCGGGCGACGTACGGCTGGGGAGCTGAGATCCGGAAGGCGGAGTATGAGAAAATGCAGCAGTATGCATTTTCCAACCTCGACCACTTTGCGGTATCATCCCTGATCACCCGTATGACGACGGATGTTACCGTCATCCAGAATATGGTAAGCGCCGGCTTCCGCCCGATCACGCGCGGACCGTCGCTTCTGATTATGGGAATCGGCCTTTCATTCTATATGAATCCGCGGCTGGCATTTGTATTCCTTGTATGTACCCCGCTTCTTGGCTTTATTCTCTCCCTGATTGTGCGGAGAGTTGCCCCGATGTACACAAAACTGCAGTCCATGGTGGACCGCCTGAACAACGTTGTCCAGGAGGGGCTGACCGCGATCCGTGCCGTCAAAGCTTTCGTGCGGGATGAGTACGAGGAAGACAAATTCAACGAGGTCAACACCGACCTGACCGCAGCGAGCGAGCAGACGTTCCACTACGCCGTGCTGAATCTGCCGGCATTTCAGGGCGTCATGTATACCGCGATCGTGCTGATTCTGTGGTTCGGCGGAAATATGATTCTGAAAAAACAGCTTGCCGTCGGAAACCTGACCGGATTTCTAAGCTACGTCATGCAGGTCATGAACTCGATGATGATGATTGCAAACGTCTTCCTGCTTCTGACCCGTTCCATGGCGAGCGCACACCGGATTGTCGAGGTGCTCGATGAGAAAATCGTGCTCACCTCGCCGGAAAATGGTGTAACAGAAGTGACAGAGGGCAGCGTGGAGTTTGACAACGTATCGTTTAAATACAAAGAAGAAGCAAAAGAGTACGCACTCTCCGATGTTACGCTGAAGATCAAAGCTGGTCAGACGGTAGGAATCCTCGGAGGAACAGGTTCTTCGAAAACGACGCTGGTGCAGCTCATTCCGCGTCTGTATGATACCAGCCGCGGCACCGTCCGCGTCGGCGGAAAGGATGTGCGCGCGTACGATCTTGCCGCTCTCCGCGATGCAGTCAATATCATTCTGCAGAAAAACGTGCTGTTCTCCGGAACCGTGCGTGAAAACCTGAAATGGGGCAATGTGGATGCATCCGATGAGGAGATCTGGGAAGCATGCCGCGCGGCGTGTGCGGATGAATTTTTGAACCGCATGCCGGACGGCCTCGACACCGTGCTCGAGCAGGGCGCAAGCAACCTCTCCGGAGGCCAGAAGCAGCGTCTCTGCATCGCGCGTGCGCTGATCGGAAAGGCAAAAATCCTGATCTTCGATGATTCGACAAGTGCGGTCGACACGGCAACGGAGAAAAAGATCCGCGAGGCACTGGCGGCGCGGAAGAATGTCACAAAAATTATCATTGCGCAGAGAGTAACATCCGTCATGAATACGGATCAGATCATCATTCTTGATGACGGAAAAGTACACCGGATCGGCATGCACGCTGAACTGCTGGCGGATGACCCGATTTATCAGGAAATTTACGCCTCACAGATGAAAGGAGGAGACGAAAATGGCAGCGAGAGCTTATAGCGGAAAGAAACCAAAGAACCTGAAACACACGCTGCGCGTCTTCCTGTCTTATCTGGGACGGCACAAAAAAATGCTCGCAGTCGTAGCGGTACTGGTAACAATCAGCGCGGGAGCCAACCTCCTTGGAACGTATATGATCCGCCCGGTTGTCAACGGACTGGCGGACGGAGATGTGCACACACTGCTGCGCGGCGTGCTGATTACGGCACTCATTTTCGGGTGCGGCGCACTCGCAGCATACGGCTACACGCAGACCATGGTAAAAGCAGCACAGCAGGTTGTCTTTGACATCCGCCGCGATCTGTTCGAACACGTCCAGACACTGCCGCTGCAGTTCTTCGACAGCAGACGCCACGGCGATATCATGAGTCTTTTCACGAACGATATCGACACGATGGCAGATGCCCTGAACAACAGTTTTGCGATGGTTATCCAGAGCTTCATCCAGATTGTGGGAACACTGACCTTGCTGTATATCCTGAACTGGCGGCTCTCGCTGATTGTAACGGTGTGCTACGGTATCATGTTCTGGTATATCAAGTTCAGCGGAAAGCGCAGCAAGGGTTATTATACGAAGCAGCAGAACAGCCTCGGAGAACTGAACGGCTATATTGAGGAGCTGATCACCGGACAGAAAGTCGTCAAGGTGTTCCACCACGAAGAAGAGAGCTTTACGGAATTCTGCAAAAAGAATGAGGAGCTCCGGAAAGCGGGAACCGGCGCGCAGGGGTATGCGGCGACGATGGTTCCTGTCGTTGTCAGCATTTCGTATGTCAATTATGCGATTGTGGCAGTGCTCGGCGGCCTTCTCGCCCTGCACGGAAAAGCCGATATCGGAAGCCTGGCAAGCTACCTTGTCTTTGTCCGCCAGGCGGCGCTTCCGATCAACCAGTTCACCCAGCAGAGCAACTTCCTTCTCTCAGCGCTCGCCGGTGCGGAGCGTGTCTTCGACGTGATGAGCCTGGAGCCGGAAATCGATGAGGGAAAAGTGAAACTGGTCAACGTAAAAGAAGAGAACGGCGCACTTGCCGTCTGCGAAGAGACAACAGGCCGCTGGGCATGGAAGCGCCCGGACGGAACGATGACGGAATTAAAGGGCGATGTGCGTTTTGAAAACGTGGATTTCGGCTACACGGCAGACCGTCTGATCTTAAAGAACATCAGCCTGTATGCCAAACCAGGCCAGAAAATTGCTTTTGTCGGTTCCACAGGAGCCGGAAAAACGACGATCACGAACCTGATCAACCGTTTCTACGACGTCCAGGGCGGCGCGGTTGTCTACGACGGCATTGACGTAAAAGATATCGAAAAAGACGCTCTGCGCCACTCCCTCGGTATCGTTCTGCAGGATACCCATCTGTTCACGGGAACCGTAGCAGAAAATATCCGTTTTGGAAAACTCGATGCCACGCAGGAAGAAATTGAACGTGCGGCCAAAATTGCGAATGCGGATTCCTTCATCCGCCGTCTGCCGAACGGCTACGACACGATGCTGACCTCCGACGGAGCCAACCTCTCCCAGGGCCAGCGCCAGCTTCTCGCGATTGCCCGTGCCGCCGTTGCCGATCCGCCGGTGCTGATTCTTGACGAGGCAACATCTTCCGTTGACACCAGAACCGAGGCGCTGATCGAAAAAGGAATGGACCAGCTCATGGAGGGCAGAACCGTATTTGTCATCGCCCACCGCTTAAGCACCGTGCGAAACGCCAATGCGATCATGGTGCTGGAGCAGGGAAATATCGTAGAGCGCGGCGACCACGACGCACTTCTGGCACAGAAAGGAAAATATTATCAGCTCTATCATGGAATGTTTGAGCTGAGTTAAAAAGAAAGGAGTAAAGAGTATGAGAAAATATAACCGTATTTTTCTGATCGTCCTGGATTCTCTCGGAATCGGGGCGATGGCGGATTCGGAGAAGTTTGGGGATGTCGGTGTCAATACCTTCGGCCACATCTGGGAGAGTCAGGGAGGCCTTGAAATCCCGAACCTGCGCCGCCTCGGCATGGGAAATCTCTGCGGTGTGACAGAGGATGAGGCAAAGGGTTACGCCAGAAGACTGAACGAGGCGAGCAACGGAAAAGACACCATGACCGGCCACTGGGAGATGATGGGAATTTACACGACAAAGCCGTTCGTTACGTTCACCGACCACGGATTTCCGAAAGAACTGATCGACGAGCTGGAAAAACGAACCGGCAGAAAGATCATCGGCAATAAGGCGGCGAGCGGAACGGAGATCCTCGATGAGCTGGCAGAGCGCGAGATCGAAAACGGAGAACTGATTGTCTATACCTCGGCGGATTCCGTACTGCAGATCTGCGGCAACGAGGAGACGATGGGACTGGAGACGCTGTATCATTACTGCGAGATTGCCCGTGAGCTGACCATGAAAGACGAGTGGAAAGTCGGCCGTGTCATTGCAAGACCGTACGTCGGAAAGAAAAAAGGAGAGTTCGTCCGCACCGCAAACCGTCACGACTACGCTGTCAAACCGACGGGAAAAACCGTGCTCAACGCGATGCAGGAGGCAGGATATGATGTCATCAGTATCGGAAAAATCAACGATATTTTCTGCGGCGAGGGCATCACGGAGAGTCTGAAATCCAAGAGCAGCGTCCACGGCATGGAGCAGACGATTGAGACGGCAGGAAAAGATTTTACCGGACTGTGCTTTGTCAACCTCGTCGATTTCGATGCACTCTGGGGCCACAGAAGAAACCCGGAAGGCTACGGAAAAGAGATTGAAAAATTCGATGTGAACCTTGGAAAGCTGCTGGAGCAGTTAAAAGACGACGATCTGCTCCTGATCACGGCAGACCACGGCAACGACCCGACTTATACCGGAACGGACCACACCAGAGAACAGGTGCCGCTCCTTGCGTACTCACCGTCTATGAAGGAGAGCGGCCTTCAGGAGACGAAGGACACCTTCGCTGTGATCGGCGCATCCGTTGCAGAGAACTTCGGCGTAAAAATGCCGGAGGGAACGATCGGAACATCGATCCTGGAATCGTGGAAATAAGGAAGCGATGGCGTTTTCAGCTGAGGCGGTAAGAACCTTTCGAAAGTTTCACAAGCTGTCCTTCTTCGAGCAGCTTCTTTAAAACTCGCTGGAGCTGGCGGCGGCTGCAGTGGAGCTGCATGGCCATCTTTTCCACGCCGGAAAACGTCTGATCCGGACAGCGCTCTGAGAGATAAGAGAGGAAGGATTCCTCGAGCGTGGAAAAATTCGACTGGGAGCTGGAATAAAGCATCAGCTTTTCGGTGACAGAGTTTAAAAGATATCGTAAAAAGCGGTTGTCGTTCAGCAGAAGCTCTTTCGTGGAAGCGAGCGGCAGAACAATACAAAGCGCGGTGGTGCGTGCCTCGATCTGGTGCGTATCATCGCGTTTTCCGCAGAATTCCATATCGCCGATGCAGGTAAAGCCGTCGAGATAGCCGATCGGGTAGCTCGTGCCGTCGGCGCGGTTGGCGCTGATCTCGATGGAACCGTCCACGAGGAACGAGAGGTATTCCTCCGGATTCAGCGTGTCGAGCCGTTCGCCCTTTTCAAACTGATACAGAGAAAATGCGAGATCCGGGGTATCGAAAAGAGATGGGATCTCATGTTTCTGAAGATAAAAGTTCAGCAGAGCCGGATCAAAAATTCGTTTCATAGGAAAATCCTTTCACAGAAAAATTTTTTGGAAAACTTTTTCTTTATTGTGACATATGACACAAGAAAAAGCAAGAAAGTCTGCTAAGATAAACCAGAATGAAAAAGGTTACAGTTCGCTGGGTACCAGTGAACTGTAACCGAAAAAGAGGAAAGGGGAGTTTTCAAAATGGAAAACGAATTATTTGAGAAAACAAAAGTGTCCAAAGCATATATGACGCTCGCACTTCCGGTCGTGCTCGGCATGGTCGTGTCGCTGATCTATAATATGGTAGATACTTTTTTCATCGCGCGGACCGGAAACACGGCACTGATTGCCGGCGTATCGCTCGGCACACCGATTTTCACGCTGATGATTGCACTCGGTGACATCTTCGGCGTCGGCGGCAGTTCCGTCATTTCGCGCCTCTTCGGTAAAAAAGAGTACGAGGACGGAAGACGGATCAGCGTATTCTGCTTTTACGCAGCGATTGCTGTCGGCATTGCGGTCAGCATCATCCTGCTTGCCGCCAAACAGCCGATCCTTGGCCTGCTTGGCTGTGATGAGACGACGTGGCAGTATGCGGGGGACTATTACCAGTGGATTGCACTCGGCGCACCGTTTATCATCCTGCAGCTGACGCCGAACAATCTTCTTCGGACCGAGGGCTTCGCAAAAGCCTCGATGATCGGAACAATGCTGGGAGCCGTTGTCAACATCATTCTTGACCCGATCTTTATTTACACGCTCGGCATGGGAGCAGCCGGAGCAGCGATTGCAACGGTGATCGGCAACATCTGCGGTGATATTTTCTATGTTATCTTTATGATAAAGAAATGCCGCTATCTCTCCGTCGATTTCCGAAAACTGAAAATGACCGGAGCAGAGGTGCTCGCCGTTCTTGCCATCGGCATTCCGGCATCCGTCACAAACTTCATGCAGAGCATCGGCGTGACGCTGACGAACCGATTTTTGCAGCCGTATGGAACGGACAAAGTTGCAGCGATGGGAATTGCTTTGAAAATTATTATGATTTCTGTTCTTGTGATGGTCGGCTTCGCTTTTGGCGGACAGCCGCTGGTCGGATACAATTATGGAGCGAAAAATAAAAAACGTCTCAGTGAGACGATCCGCTTTGCCTTCCTCCTGGAAGTGCTGACCGGTGCCGGAATGGCGGTTGTGCTCGGTGCGGCGGCTCCGCTTCTCGTGGGACTGTTCTTAAAAGAGGCGGATGTCATTGCAGTGGCCCAGCAGATCCTCCGCGTCCAGCTCATTGGTATGCCGTTTGTTGGTATCGTACTCGCATCGACCTGTATTTTCCAGGCGATCGGAAACGGGGCAGGAGCAATGATTCTTTCAGCAGGACGTCAGGGCGTGATTTTTGCCATTGTAATTTTCTGCGCTTCAAAACTTGCCGGTTTTTCCGGTGTTATTGCCTCCCAGCCGGTTTCTGATTTTCTGACCGCATCGGTGGCTGTGATGATTCTGCTTCAGTGGAAAAAGAAAGAATTTGCAAAATAAGAAAGAACAGCAAAGCGGCTGCGGCACAGCGTTCCGGAACGGGAACCTGCCGCAGCCGCTTTTGGCGTGCGCAAAAAAACAGAATTCCTGCACAGGCGGCCGCCATGTCAAAAACACGTAAAAGTGATGAAAAAACGTCTCTTAATTCGGCAGTATTACGGGATTGCATTCTGAGAAAACAAGATATAAAATGGCATGAGATTCGACAAAAAGGGGAAGCAAAAACATACGACAATAGGGAGGACATCACATGGCAACAAAGAAAAGTGCAGTAAAAGATCTGACAAACGGCAGCCCGGTAAAACTGATTCTGGGGTTTGCACTGCCGCTGCTGCTCGGCATGCTGTTCCAGCAGTTTTACAGCATGGTCGATACGATTATTGTAGGAAAATTCTTAGGCGCGAAAGCGCTCGCGGCTGTTGGCAGTACAGGTTCGATCAACTTCATGATCGTGGGATTCTGTATGGGAGTCTGCAGCGGATTTGCAATTCCGGTTGCGCAGATGTTCGGGGCAGGAGACCGGAAAGCGCTGTGCCGGTATGTAGGAAATGGAGCCGTCCTGGCCGGTATTCTTTCCGTGGTGATGACCGTTCTTGTCTGCATCTGGTGCCGCGACATTCTGATTCTGATGAAAACCCCGTCCGATATTCTGGACGGTGCATACGCTTACATCTTTGTTATTTTCCTCGGAATTCCGCTTATGGTGCTCTATAACCAGACATCAGCAATCATGCGGAGCCTCGGCGACAGCCGCTCCCCACTGATTTTCCTCGGTATCTCTTCAATACTGAATATCGTGCTAGATCTTGCGCTGGTCCGCCCGATGGGAGTAGCGGGAACCGCGTGGGCGACGATTATCGCGCAGGGAGTCTCTGGATTCCTGTGTCTCTTTTATATGAAGAAAAAATTCACTATCCTTGCTTTTACGAGAGAGGACTGGAAGCTGCACAAGCATTATGTGCTTAATCTGTGCAATATGGGAATCCCGATGGGACTGCAGTATTCAATCACCGCGATCGGAAGTGTTATTTTGCAGACCGCTGTCAACGGCCTTGGTTCCACGGCGGTTGCATCTGTTACGGCTGCCGGTAAAATTTCCATGTTCTGCTGCTGCCCGTTCGACGCGCTCGGCTCCACTATGGCGACGTATGCCGGACAGAACGTCGGTGCGAAGAAGATGGATCGTGTCAACACCGGTATTTTGACAAGTTCCATTATTGGAAGCGTGTATTCCGTGGTCATTTTAGGAGTCATGTTTCTGTGGTCCCGCCAGATTTCGCTTCTCTTTGTAGATGCATCTGAGACGGTCATCCTCGACCAGGCGCGTCAGATGCTGCTGATCAACATGGTATTTTACATTCCGCTGACCCTTGTCAATGTCGTACGCTTTACCGTGCAGGGCATGGGCTTCAGCAAATTTGCAATCCTTGCCGGCGTCTGCGAGATGATCGGCCGTTCGGTGGTAGCCTTTTTCCTGGTTCCGTATTTTGGTTACACCGCAGTCTGCTTCGCAAGCCCGGTGGCATGGATTCTCGCCGATCTGTTTCTCGTTCCGGCGTACCTGTACTGCGCAAAAACGCTTCGTTCTCTTTTTGAGAAAAATGCGCAGATGATGTAAGCCGTGCCGCAAGATGGACAAGCTGTTTCAATTCTGGTATAATGGAGCCTGGATTTTAGGAAAGCTGAAAAAGAATCCCATAGAAGAGAGGAAGATATCCTATGAAACAGTCGGTATTAGAATATAAGAAACTTCTGGAGCAGGAAGACCTTCTGGTGGAATTTGCAGAGCCGGAAGGAAAAGAAGGAGAGGACAGACCCGTTACCCTCGTAACGTATTTTTCGGGCGGAGCGGATCAGGGAACGCTGTTTCTCTGCAAAGGAGCTGCATTCAAAGAGGCATACTTAAAAGACGCCGTAAACCGCGGTGCTGTTGCCTATGTAAGTGAAAAAAAATACGAAGCGGGAAAAGAAATTCCGGCGCTCATCGTCAACGATGCCAGAAAAGCACAGTTTGTGCTGGGTGAGGCGTTTTACGATTATCCGGCAAAGTCGCTGCATGTCACGGCGCTGACCGGAACAAAAGGAAAGACAACGACAGCCTACTACCTGCAGTCGATGCTCGATGCCTGCCTGAAAAAACAGGGCGGAAACGGATGTGCACTGTTAAGTTCGATTGAATATTACGACGGAAAGACGAGAGAAGCATCAACGCTCACCACGCCGGAATCCCTGGAGCTGTGCCGTCATATGCGCAATGCCGTAGATGCAGGCCTTTCCCATATGGTGATGGAAGTATCCTCCCAGGCGCTCAAATACGAGAGAGTCGGAAACACGCATTTTGATACCGCCATTTTCCTGAACATCTCCAAGGACCACATCAGCCCGACGGAGCACAAGGATTTTGATGATTATTTCCAGTCGAAATTAAAGATCTTCGACCGCTGCACCTGCGCCTGCGTGAACCTGGACAGCGACCATATCGGGGAAATCCTGAAAGCTGCGGCAAAATGTGAGCGCGTCGTTACGTTTGGATCGAAAGAAAATGCTGTAATCCGCGTGAGTGATATCAAGCCGGGCAGAGGAAAATTCTATTTCCATGTGGCAGGACCGGATTTCTCGGAAGATTTTACCCTGCCGGTGCACGGAGCCTTCAATGTGGAGAATGCCGTAGCTGCCATTGCGGCTGCCTGGTCGATGGGAATCCCGGTTTCGCTGATCAAGGAAAGCCTCCTTGGCGTCACCGTTCCGGGAAGGATGGAGACGTATGAGAGCAGCGCGGGCGAGGTCACGGCGATCGTGGATTTCGCGCACAATGGCCTGAGTTTTGAAAAAATGTTTGATACCGTAGCACTCGAATACCCGGGGAGCCGCGTAAGCGTTGTGTTCGGAACCCCGGGCGGAAAAGCATTCAACCGCAGAAAAGATATGGGTGAGATTTCCGGAAAACGGGCGGACCGGATTTTCCTCGTACCGGATGATCCGGGAAACGAAGATCCGCAGGCGATCTGTGAGGAGATCGGCGGGTACATAGCAAAGGAAGGTGCATCCTTCCAGATCCGCATGGACCGCGGAGCAGCAATCCGGGAGGCGATTCTTGGCGCCGTACCGGGAGAGGTTGTTCTGATCCTTGGAAAAGGCGCGGACGTGACGATGCACGTCGGAAACGGAAATGTGCCGTACCGGTCAGATGCCGTCTATGCAAAAGAGGCGCTTGCCGAATATGGAAATGCATTTGCCGAAGCGGCAACGGCTCGTGAAACAGAAGAATAGAAGCAAAAACAGAAAAAACAGAGCAAAAAAGACACGGAACAGAAAAATCCGTGTCTTTTTTGCGTCTGGCGGCAGCAGAAATGAAAATCAGACAGGAAATTTGGCGGATACATCCTACAAAATGTAGAAAAGAAGGACAGAAACTAGCCCGTATGACGAAAAGTTGTTAAAAATATAACGAACGAAAGTTAGACGTGTGAAACTAAACACAGAAAGCAAAAACCCGGGAACCATGCGGAAAAAGACGAATTCTGCGGGATGAAGGACAAAGCTGTAAGTTTTTGGAAAGAATTCTTGTGAAAAAGAACAAAAAATGGTATAATTGTATTGAAATATATCCAGAACACCCCTTCTGGAAGCGTACGGGCTCAGTGAGAAAAAAGATTTCACGAAAATGCTCGAAAAAAACACTTGTTAAATTCTTGTCATAGTGCTATGATAAGGAAAGTGAAAAATTTATCAATCACAAAAACCAACTAGGGGTATTTTAGAAAGGAGTATTTATGAGCAGCAAGATTACCATCATTGGAGCTGGAAGCGTTGGATCTACGATCGCCTATACACTGTCGAACGAAGACATCGCGTCTGAGATTGTTCTCATCGATATTAACAAGAAAAAAGTAGAGGGAGAGGTTATGGATATCGCGCAGGGTACCTGCTTCCGCGATCCGGTCTCCATCATCGCAGGTGAGTATGAGGATGCCAAGGACTCTGATATCGTAATTATTACTTCCGGTATTGCAAGAAAGCCTGGCCAGACCCGTATTGAGCTGACCCAGACCAATGTAAACATCTTAAAATCCATCACACCGGAAATCGTAAAAGCGGCTCCGAATGCCATCTACATCATTGTAAGCAACCCGGTTGATATCATGACCTACGTGTTTACAAAGATCTCCGGACTTCCGGAAAACCAGATCCTTGGTTCTGGTACCATGCTGGATTCCGCGAGACTTCGCTGCGGACTGTCTGAACACCTCAACATTGCCCAGAAAAACATCCACGCTTACGTATTCGGTGAGCACGGCGATACTTCCTTCATTCCGTGGAGCGGCGCTTACGTTTCCGGTGTCAGTCTGGACGAGTACTACGAGACCGTAGAAAAAATGGGCAGGAACGTAACCAAGATCGACAAAGATGCTATGCTGGAGTACGTAAGAACTTCCGGCGGACAGGTTATTGCAAACAAAGGAGCTACTTTCTATGCAGTATCTGTTGCAGTATGCAAACTGGTAGCAACCATTCTTTCTTCTTCCGATTCTGTAGCAACCGTATCTTCCATGATGCACGGTGAGTACGGCATCGAGGATGTATGCTTAAGCACACTGACCCTCGTTGGACCGAAAGGCGTACAGGGCAAGATTCCGATGCGTATGACAAAAGAGGAAGTAGAAAAACTCAAAGCAAGTGCCGACGCATTAAAAGCAGTTATCGCACAGATCGAGCACTAAGAGCGGGCAATAAGCTCAAAACATAAAATTTATGGCAGTGGCAGAAAGTGCGAAAGAGCGGTATCTCCCACTGCCTTAACGTGCGCCTGAAGAAATTTTCCGCCGGGTGTACATAAAAAGAGTACCGGAAACTTTTCCGGTGCCGGACAGAAGATACCGCAGGAAAAATGGAAACCAACAGGAGCAAGTAAGAAAGGAGCAATTCCATGACCTACAGTTATTTTCCGGGCTGTACGCTGAAGAACAAAGCAAAAGATCTGGATCATTATGCCAGAGAGTGCGCAAAAGTTCTGGGATTTGAACTGGAAGAAATTGAAAACTGGCAGTGCTGCGGAGCTGTGTATCCACAGGCATCCGATGAAATCGCCACAAAACTTTCTTCGGTTCGCGCCTTAGCAGACGCCAAAGAAAAAGGACAGGATCTGATCACAGTCTGTTCCGCCTGTCATCACGTGATCAAACGCGTAAACGATGACATGGCGAATGTAGAAGACATTCAGACAAAAGTAAACAACTACATGGCTCTTTCCGAGCCATATCTTGGCGAAACGAAAGTACTTCATTATCTGGAAGTGCTGCGTGACGTCGTTGGATTTGACAAGATCAAAGAGAAAGTGGTAAACCCATTAAAAGGAAGAAAAATCGGCGCATATTACGGCTGTATGCTGCTTCGTCCGAGCACCACAATGCAGTTTGACGATCCGGAAAATCCGACAATCATTGAAGACTTTATCAAGGCCCTTGGCGCAACACCGGTCGTATATCCGATGAGAAATGAGTGCTGCGGCGGCTACATATCCCTCAAAGAAAAGAAAATGGCATCCAACATGGTAGACCAGATCATGGCATCCGCATCCTACAAAGGAGCAGAAGAACTGATCACTGCATGTCCGCTTTGCATGTACAACCTGCGCAATAACGGAACAAAAGAAGGTCTTCCGGTTACCTACTTTACCGAGCTTCTTGCAGAAGCACTCGGCATCAAAGAGGAGGTGCAGGCATGAAAATTGCAACATCCGATGAAATCCGTGCCATCGCCGGTGTGGATACCAGAAAATGTATGAAATGCGGTAAATGTTCCGCATCCTGTCCTGCTTATAACGAAATGGACATCCGTCCGCATCAGTTTGTATCTTACGTACAGAACGGCGATGTGGAAGCACTGATGAACTCCAAGTCCATCTGGAAATGCCTCTCCTGCTTCGCATGTGTAGAGCGCTGTCCAAGAGACGTAAAACCTGCCAAACTGATCGAGGCAGTTCGTCTTTCCGTGATCCGTCAGAGAGGAGAGAATTATCTTTCTCCGGATGAAATTCCGGCTCTTCTGGATGATGAGACTCCGCAGCAGCTTCTGATGAGTGCATTCCGTAAATATAGAAAGTAAAAAACAACCCATCCACAGAAAGGTGAGAGAAAAGTGCAAAGAATAGGAGTATTTGTCTGCCACTGCGGTACAAATATTGCGGCTACGGTTGATGTCAAAAAAGTTGTTGACGTCATCAGCAAAGAGCCGGGTGTTGTTCATGCAGAGGATTATCAGTATATGTGTTCCGAAACGGGTCAGCAGAAAGTGATCGATGCCATTCAGAACGAGCATCTGACCGGCGTTGTCATCTGTTCCTGCTCTCCGCGTATGCATGAAGGAACGTTCCGCAAAGCAGCAGAAAAAGCGGGCCTGAACCCGTATCAGCTGGAGATTGCAAACATTCGTGAGCAGTGTTCCTGGATTCATAAAGACATGGAAGAGGCTACCGAGAAGGCCGTAATTCTGGCCCGTGCAGCCGTTGCTAAAGTTATGCTGGATACCCCGCTTACCCCGGGCGAGAGCCGCGTTGTAAAACGTGCGCTGGTGATCGGAGGCGGTATCGCAGGTATTCAGACTGCACTGGATATCGCAGATGCAGGCTATGAAGTAGATATCGTAGAGAAGACCCCGAGTATCGGCGGAAGAATGTCACAGCTTGACAAGACATTCCCGACCCTCGACTGTTCTTCCTGTATCCTGACTCCTCGTATGGGAGAGGTAAACGCGCATGAGAAGATCAACATCTATACCTACAGTGAGGTAGAGAGCGTTGGCGGATTCGTCGGTGATTTCAAAGTAGACATCCGTAAGAAAGCAAGATACGTAGATATGGACAAATGTACCGGATGCGGACTCTGTCAGGAGAAATGTCCTTCCAAGAAGAACCTGAGCGAGTTCAACAGAGGCCTGTCCAACCGTACTGCAATCTACACACCGTTCGCACAGGCAGTTCCGAACGTACCGGTTATTGATACTGCAAACTGTATCCACTTCAAAACCGGAAAATGCGGTATCTGCTCCAAAGTCTGTGCAGCAGGTGCAGTAAACTACGACCAGAAAGATGAAGTAATCACCAGAGAGTACGGCGCAATCGTTGTGGCAACTGGTTTCGATACCATCAGTCTGGACAAGTTTGACGAATATTATTACAACCAGAGCAAAGACGTAATTACCTCCCTTGAGATGGAGCGTCTGATGAATGCTGCCGGCCCGACAGGCGGTAAAGTAGTACGTCTTTCCAACGGCGAGCATCCGAAGGATATCGTATTTATCCAGTGTGTCGGTTCTCGTGACGTGACCTGCAGAGGAAAGAGCTACTGCTCCAAGATCTGCTGTATGTACACCGCAAAACAGGCTATGCTGGTGCGTGACCATTATCCAGATGTCAATGTACATGTCTTCTACATTGATGTTCGTACCCCGGGTAAAAACTTCGATGAGTTCTATCGCCGTGCGGTAGAAGAGTTTGATGTAGACTACATCAAAGGCCAGGTAGGAAAAGTATCCGAGGCTCCGAACGGACGTCTTCTGGTACAGGGTTCCGACCTGCTTGACAACCGTCAGATCAAAATGGAAGCAGACCTTGTTGTCCTTGCAACTGCCATCGAGCCGAGCAAAGATGCAAGAAAACTGGCTACCATGCTGACCGCAAGTATGGATACCAACGATTTCTTTACTGAGGCACACGCAAAGCTGCGTCCGGTAGAGTCCCCGACCGCAGGTGTCTTCCTCTCCGGCGTATGCCAGGGACCGAAAGATATCCCGGAGACCGTTGCACAGGCAGGAGCTGCTGCTGTCAAAGTAGTCGGACTGCTGGCAAAAGACAAACTGACCACCAACCCGTGTACAGCAGAATCCAATCCGCTGTTCTGTAATGGATGTGCATCCTGTGAAAAAGTCTGCCCATACGGCGCAATTTCCTACGAAGACCGTCAGGTCAACGACCATGGAATCCGTGAAACCAGACATGTGGCAGTCGTTAACGGCGCACTTTGCCATGGATGCGGTGCATGTACCGTTGCATGTCCGTCCGGCGCTATGGACCTGAAAGGATTCTCCAATAGACAAATTCTCGCGGAGGTAGATGCAATATGCCGATAGATAACAACGAAAACAAAGAATTTAAGCCAGTCATCGTGGCATTCTGCTGCAACTGGTGCTCCTACGCAGGAGCAGACCTGGCAGGTTCCAGCCGTCTTTCCTATCCGGCAGACGTAAAGATCATCCGTGTTCCATGTTCCTGCCGTGTCAATCCGCTCTTCATCTTAAGAGCATTCCAGAAGGGCGCTGACGGAGTCATCCTCTGCGGATGCCATCCGGGAGACTGCCATTACAGCACAGGAAACTATTATGCAAGAAGACGTATGACCCTGCTGTTCTCCATGCTGGATTACATGGGCGTTGAGAACGGACGTACCCGTGTGGAATGGGTATCCGCCGCAGAAGGTGTGAAATTCTCCCAGACCATGAACGAGTTCATCGAGCAGGTTACAAGCCTTGGTAAGAATGTCAGATTGGAGGATTTACGATGCAAGAAAAATTAGTATCCCGCGCAAAAGAGCTTCTGTCTGACGGTACCGTAGTCCGTGTTCTTGGCTGGAGAAAAGGTGACACTGATTTCAGTGCAGAGCCTGCATTCTTCGAGACTGCCGAGAGCCTTTCCGAGTTTACCTACGACGGATTCTGCGGCGCAAACCTTAGCAAATACATGATTAAAGCATCGAAAGAAGAAGGAAAAACACTCGTTTTCTTAAAACCGTGTGATACTTACAGTTTTAATCAGTTAATCAAAGAGCATCGTGTGGATCGCGAGAAAACCTATATCGTCGGCATCGGCTGCGATGGAAAACTCGATATCGAAAAGATCCGTGAAGCAGGATGCAAGGGTATTACCGCTGTAACAGAAGACGGCGATACCATCAAAGTGGCAACTGTTTACGGCGACAAAGAGCTCGCAAGAGAGGATGTTATCCTGGAAAGATGCAAAGCCTGCAAGGGCGGAAAACACGTTGCCTACGACGAGCTGGCAGAGAACTGCGACGAAGAGAAACCGGCAAAAGAAGGCCGTTTTGAACTGGTTGAGAAGCTCGAGGCAATGGCTCCGGAAGAGCGTTTCGCATTCTGGCAGAACGAACTGTCCCGCTGTATCCGCTGTAATGCATGCCGTAACGTATGTCCGGCCTGCAGCTGTATCAAATGTGTCTTCGATAATGACCGTTACGATACCGCACAGAAAGCAAATACGACTACATTTGAAGAGCAGATGTTCCACATTATCCGTGCATTCCACGTTGCCGGACGCTGCACCGACTGTGGCGAGTGTTCCCGTGTATGTCCGCAGCACATTCCGCTGCACCTGCTGAACCGTAAATTCATCAAAGATATCGACGAGTTCTACGGAGAGTATCAGGCAGGCGCCGATACCGACAGCCGTGCACCGCTCACCAACTTCACACAGGAAGATGTAGAGCCAAGTATCGTTAAGGAAAGGGGTTAAGGGATGTATCAGATTAGCAGAGAAAAAATGCCGGAGCTCCTTGCCGCTGTTGCAAAGGAGATGGATCTTTTCCTTCCGGTACAAAACAATGGAATTACCAATTTCGGTTTCTGGACCGAGGACGCAGACGTGGATCTCGATACCTTAAAAACCGTAAAATCCCCGAAAGATGCCTTTTTCCCGCAGAGTGAAATTCTTTACTCCTGCTATCAGAAGGCAAATAAAACCAGCATTGAACCGGCTGCATTAAAAGACGCACCGTTTGCTATCTTCGGCGTTCGTCCGTGCGATGTCAGAGCGTTCGATGTTCTGGACCGCGTTTTCTTAAGCGAGCCTGCAGACGTTTACTATGCAGCAAGAAGAGAGCACGGCATCGTTGTTTCCCTGGCTTGTCATGAGCCGGAAGACAGCTGCTTCTGTAAAACCTTCGGCATCGATGCTGCAGAACCGGCAGCAGATGTTGCTATGTGGCAGGTAGCTGACGGTTATGCATGGGAAGCAAAAACCGAAAAAGGCCAGAAACTGACCGAGCTTGTAAAAGCTTACCTGACCGAGCAGGATCTTACCAAAGAAGTAGAGGCTGAGAAAGAAGCAATCCGTACTCTGATCGACAAGATGCCAAACAGCAACCTTTCCCTCGAGGGATGGGGCGTTGGCAAGACAAAAGAACGTTTTGACGATCCGAAGTGGAAAGAACTTTCCGATGCCTGCTTAGGCTGCGGAACCTGTACGTTCTCCTGCCCGACCTGCCAGTGCTACGATATCAAAGACTTTAACACCGGAAACGGTGTACAGCGTTACCGCTGCTGGGATTCCTGCATGTACTCTGATTTCACCATGATGGCAGCAGGAAACAACCGTACCACACAGCTGCAGCGTTTCCGTCAGCGTTTCATGCACAAACTGGTATACTTCCCGGACAACAACGACGGAATGTATTCCTGCGTCGGATGTGGACGCTGCGTAGAGAAATGCCCGCAGTCGCTGAACATTGTCAAAGTAATCAAACGCATGGGAGGTACCAAGTAAATGTGCAATTGTAGTTGTGGAAGCGAAGAAAAGAAAAACGCTTTGCTGCCGCAGGTCGGTATCATCACAGATATCCGCCGCGAAACACCGGACGTAAAAACATTCCGTATCGTTCGTCCGGACGGCACCAAGCTGTTTGAACATATGCCTGGCCAGTGCGCAATGCTCTGTGTACCGGGTGTCGGAGAGGCACTGTTTTCCATTACCTCTTCCCCGACAAACAAAGAGTACCAGGAGTTCTCCATCAAGGAGTGCGGTACTTTAACGAATTATCTTCACAACATGTCCGTAGGAGATGAAATCCTGGTTCGTGGACCGTATGGAAATCATTTCCCGGTAGAAACCGTATTAAAAGGACAGGATCTGCTGTTCATCGCCGGAGGTATCGGACTTGCTCCACTGCGTTCTGTTATTAATTACGTACTGGACAATCGTGATAACTACGGTACCGTAGATATCGTTTACGGTTCCCGTTCCAAAGACGATCTGGTACAGTTAAAAGAGATCCAGGAAGTATGGGCGAAAGCAAAAGATGTCAACGTGCATCTGACGATTGACCGTGAACAGGAAGGCTGGGACGGCCATGTAGGATTCGTTCCGAACTATGTAAAAGAACTGAATATGTCTGTTGACAAAACAGCTCTGATCTGCGGACCGCCGATCATGATCAAATTTGTTCTTCAGGGACTTCAGGAGCTGGGCTATGAGAAAACACAGGTTTACACCACTTTGGAGCTTCGTATGAAATGCGGTATCGGAAAATGCGGCCGCTGCAACATCGGAGACAAATACGTCTGCAAAGACGGCCCGGTTTTCCGCTGCGACGAGATTGACGAATTACCGAACGAATATTAAACGGAGGTTGAAGAAAATGCAGGAAATGGTAAATATTTACGTTTACGGCAAAAAGTATTCCGTACCTGGCGATCTGACCATCATGACCGCTATGGAGTACGCCGGATATCAGTTAAAACGCGGATGCGGATGCCGTCACGGATTCTGCGGTGCATGTGCGACCATCTACAGAATCAAAGGAAAAAATGAACTGAAAACCTGTCTGGCATGTCAGACACAGGTAGAAGACGGCATGTATATCGCAAGCCTTCCGTTCTATCCGATCGACAAGAGAACATACAATATCGAAGAGATCAGCGCAGAGCAGAGAGTCATGATGGATCTGTATCCGGAAATCTACAGCTGCGTTGGATGTAATGCATGTACCAAAGGATGTCCGCAGAGCCTGAACGTTATGCAGTATATTGCATACGCACAGAGAGGCGACTTCAAGAAATGTGCAGAAGAGTCCTTCGACTGCATCGGCTGCGGAATCTGTGCATCCCGCTGTCCGGCTGGTATCTCCCATCCGATGGTAGGAGAGCTGGCAAGACGTCTGAACGGAAAATACATTGCTCCGAAGTCTGAACATGTAAAGAACCGTGTAGCAGAGATCAAAGAAGGAAAATTTGATGATCTGATCGAGCAGGTTATGCAGAAACCGATCGAAGAAATGCAGGAACTTTACAACAACCGTGAGATCGAGAAATAAGGAGGGAATTTCGAATGTATACACTGGCCAATATGCAGGACTCTATTAAAAAGGTAGAAGCTACCAGAGCCCAGAGAATGGCAACAGAGCCAAGAAGAATGACAGCGGATGAGAAAGATGCCCTTCTTGCAGCATATCATCCGGACTATAAAGAGGAAGGCTTCATCACCCTGAAAGTCGGCCCGAACAAAGGTGAGAAAGTTCCGACAGAGCTCGGCTATCTGCTGGAGTCCAACAGCCGTATCCTCGGTGTTGACATCGACCTTGACAAAGTAGATTATGACGTAGATGTACTGGTTATCGGTGCCGGTGGAGCAGGTTCTTCTGCAGCTATCGAGGCTCACGAGGCTGGCGCAAACGTTATGATTACCACCAAACTGAGAATTGGTGATGCAAACACCATGATGGCAGAAGGTGGAATCCAGGCAGCGGACAAAGAAAACGATTCCCCGGCACAGCATTATCTGGATGCGTTCGGCGGCGGACACTTTGCTGCAAGACCGGAACTGCTCCGCAAACTGGTTATGGAAGCTCCGGATGCAATCTCCTGGCTGGAAAACCTGGGCGTTATGTTTGATAAAGATGAGAATGGCCGTATGGTAACTACGCACGGCGGCGGAACTTCCAGAAAACGTATGCATGCATGCCGTGACTACTCTGGAGCAGAGATCATGAGAACACTGCGTGATGAAGTCATCAACCGCGGTATTCCGGTGATCGAGTTCTCTTCCGCAGTAGAGCTGATCAAAGACGATAAGGGACAGGTTGCAGGTGCTGTTCTCCAGAACATGGAGACTGGCGAGTACCAGGTAGCAAAGGCAAAAACCGTTATCATCGCAACAGGTGGTGCGGGACGTCTTCACTACAACAACTTCCCGACATCCAACCATTACGGTGCAACCGCTGACGGTCTGATCCTTGGATACCGTGCAGGCGCTCCGCTTCTGTATCAGGATACCATTCAGTACCATCCGACCGGAGCTGCTTACCCGGCTCAGATCTTCGGTGCTCTGGTAACCGAGAAAGTACGTTCTCTGGGCGCAATGCTCGTAAACGTAGACGGCGAAGCATTCATGCATCCGCTGGAAACCCGTGACGTATCTGCAGCAAGTATCATCCGCGAGTGCTCCGACGACCGCAACGAGGGCGTTGAGACTCCACAGGGCAAGGCTGTATGGCTGGATACTCCTATGATCGAGCTGATCCACGGAGAAGGCACCATTGAGAAGAGAATTCCGGCTATGTTCCGTATGTTCATGCAGTATGGTATCGATATGAGAAAAGAGCCGATTCTGGTTTATCCGACCCTGCATTATCAGAACGGCGGTCTGGAAATCAACGGCGAAGGCTTCACCAATACGGTAAACAACCTGCTTGTAGCAGGTGAGGCAGTTGGAGGAATCCACGGAAGAAACCGTCTGATGGGTAACTCTTTGCTGGACGTTATCGTATTTGGCCGTGATGCAGGAAAAGCTGCAGCAGCAAAAGCAAAAGACGTAACACTTGGAAAGATGAATCTGGATCATGTGGAGAAATATGCCGAGACCTTAAAAGAGGCAGGCATTGACACCGGTATGGTATCTCCGCAGCTTCTGCCGGATTATGCAGGAAAGAGACACCTGTAAAATGCAGTAACCGCGAAAAAGCGTGGCCCGGGGCAGAAATACTGTCCCTGGACACGCTTTCCGTGCTGAAAATCCATTGGATGATCGGTATGATAAAATAGCAAGGAAAGAAAGGTGGAGAATCCCATGCGTGAAATTCAGGCTAGTACCATTACGGATGTGGTAGAGAAACTTTGTATCGAAGCAAACTACCATCTTCCGGAAGACGTAAAATGTGCCATCACAGGCTGCCGTGCCTGCGAGGATGGCGAGATTGCAAAAGGTGTTCTGGACAAAATCGTAGAAAACTATGAGATCGCAGACGCACAGAACGTGCCGATCTGCCAGGATACCGGAATGGCATGTGTTTTCCTGGAAATCGGACAGGATGTGCACATTGCAGGAGGGGATCTTGCAGAGGCAGTCAACGAAGGTGTCAGAAGAGGATATGACAAAGGATACTTAAGAAAATCCGTTGTCAAAGATCCGGTCAGAAGAGGAAACACCGGCGACAATACACCGGCTATGCTCTACACCGAGATCGTTCCTGGCGAGCAGATCAAAGTTACCGTAGGACCGAAAGGCTTCGGAAGCGAAAATATGAGTATGATCCGTATGTTCAAACCGTCCGCAGGTCTTCAGGGAATCAAGGATTTCATCCTGGAAGTTGTTGAGACAGCAGGCCCGAACCCATGCCCGCCTATGGTAGTCGGCGTTGGTATCGGCGGAACCTTCGATAAATGTGCACTGCTTGCGAAAAAAGCACTGATGCGCCCGATCGATTCCGAGAACCCGGATCCGTTCTACGCAGATCTGGAAAAAGAAATGCTGGAGAAAGTCAACAAACTCGGCATCGGACCGCAGGGCTTCGGCGGAAAAACCACAGCCATCGGCCTCAACATCGAGACAATGCCGACTCATATCGCGGGAATGCCGTGTGCAGTCAACATCAACTGCCATGTTACCCGTCATAAAACGGAGGTGATCTGATCATGGAAAAACATATTCAGCTGCCTTTAACAGAAGAACTGGCAAAAACACTGCATGCCGGAGATACCGTATATCTTTCCGGAACCATCTATACCTCCCGTGACGCAGGCCACAAGAGAATGTGTGAAGCGCTCGCAAGAGGAGAAAAAATCCCGTTTGATCCGACAGACGCTACGATTTACTACGTAGGACCGACCCCTGCAAAACCAGGCCAGGTCATCGGATCTGCAGGTCCTACCACCAGCGGTCGTATGGACGCGTATGCTCCGACCATGATGTCCGTAGGCGCAAGAGGAATGATCGGTAAAGGCGCACGTCTTCCGGAAGTGGTAGAAGCCATGAAGAAATATCATGGTGTATATTTCGGAGCCATTGGCGGAGCAGGCGCACTGCTTGCAAAATGCATCAAAAAAGCAGAGCTGATCGCATACGAAGATCTTGGCGCAGAAGCACTTCGCCGTCTGGAAGTAGAAGACATGCCGCTTTTTGTTATCATCGACAGCGACGGAAACAATCTGTATGAGATGGGAAGAAAAGAATACTTAGAAGCGCATAAAGAAGACTAAAGGTTACATTTGTAACGACGAAATACAAGAGAGACCATAGACCTGTCTGATTATTTCAGACAGGTCTCAAGCTGAAAAGACATCAGAGCATTGACACTTGCAAGCGACTTTCGGCAGAAAAAGAAATGAAAGAGGAAGAAAAACATGACTGTAGAAATGATAAGCCACTTACTGGAAGCACTGATGATCCTGTGCTTTGGCCTGTCCTGGCCGCTGTCCATTTATAAATCCTGGACTTCAAGAACAGCAAAAGGAAAGAGCCTTTACTTTGAGGTGTTCATCTGGATCGGATATATTTTCGGTATTGCCAACAAATTTATCAGCTATATGAACAACCCGGACAAAGACTGGATCTTTTTCCTTGCATGGGCTTTCTATTTCCTGAACATTGCAGAGATCACCGTAGATATGGTGCTGTACTTCCGCAATGTAAAACTGGATAAGAAAAGAGAAGCAGGGAAATAAAGCAGCGGAATACAGTTAAACTTACAGAATCCCCGGCGGTGCGGCATTTGAGGCGGCATCAGCGGGGATTCTTACGTTAAAAAAGGTAAAGGGGTTCTTCTAAAAGAGGGATTGCGGGAACCGGAAAAGAACGGTATACTTGTGTATAGAATCTGCTTGACTTAAAGTGCACTTCATAGTTTAAAATAAAGAAAGCTGGAGATTTGCCGTGTCAGAAAAGAGAAGGTTCTGGCAGAGCAGAGGTTTCAGCTTTCTTTTTATGTTGTACCGTAGTGGGTACGAAAGAAAAGAGTTGAAAAACGAAAACGAGGTGAAATGTTTTGGAGGCAAGAGAGGTACTGGAAAAAGTAAAAAACAACGAAATCTCCATCGAAGAGGCAGAAAAATATTTCAAAAAAGAGCCGTTCGAGGAGATGGGATATGCGAAGCTTGACACGCATCGTGAAATCCGAAGCGGGTTTCCGGAGGTGATTTTCTGTGCGCGGAAGGCGGATGAACATCTGCTGAAGATTTTTACGCGCCTGTATGAGCAGGACGGCGAGGTTTTCGGAACGAGAGCCAGTGAGCACCAGTATGAGCTGATCCGGGAAAAGTTCCCGGAAGTGGTTTATGATCCGCTGTCGCATATTTTAAAAATAGAGAAGAAAGACAAAAAGCGAATCGGCAAAATTGCTGTCTGTACGGCGGGAACCGCAGACATTTCCGTTGCTGAGGAAGCGGCGCAGACGGCAGAATACTTCGGAGCAAACGTCGAGCGAATTTATGATGTCGGCGTGAGTGGTATCCACCGTCTGCTGTCACGCCTCGATACGATTCAGAGTGCCAACTGTGTTGTAGCCGTTGCCGGTATGGAAGGAGCGCTGGCAAGCGTGCTCGGCGGCCTGGTGGATAAGCCGGTCATCGCAGTTCCGACCTCTGTGGGCTACGGGGCCAGCATGAACGGTCTTTCGGCGCTGCTTACGATGATTAATTCCTGTGCGAACGGAATTGCTGTCGTAAACATCGACAACGGTTATGGGGCCGGATATATTGCAACGCAGATTAACAGAATGGGAGTGCATAAAGATGAGTAAAAGTTTATATCTGGAGTGCGGGAGCGGAATCAGCGGGGATATGACCGTTGCGGCTCTGCTCGATCTGGGAGCAGACCAGGAGGTACTGGAGAAGGCACTGGCAAGCCTTCAGCTGCCGGGATACAAAACTGCCGTTACGAGAGTGAAAAAATCGGGGCTGGATGCCTGCGACTTCAATGTCATTCTGGATGCGGAGCATGAGAACCACGATCATGATATGGCGTATCTGCATGGGGATATGGCGAAAGCGCATGCACATGGAGAGGAGCATGTACACCATCATGAGCATACGCACGATCATGAGCATGTACATGACCAGAAACATACACACAGCCATGACCAGGAACACGCAGGAGAGCATCAGCACCATCATGAGCACCGCGGCCTGCCGGAGATTCTTGCCATCATCCGCCGCGGTGATCTGACACCGGGAGCGAGAGCTCGGGCAGAGCGGATTTTCCAGATTCTTGCAGAAGCAGAAGCAAAAGCGCACGGTGTGCCGCTCGATCAGGTGCATTTTCACGAGGTAGGAGCGGTCGATTCCATCGTAGATATTGTTGCCGCCGCCGTCTGCCTGGACAACCTGGCGCCGGACGAGGTGATTGTGACGGGGCTCTGCGAGGGAAGCGGTTTTATCCGATGCCAGCATGGACTGATCCCGGTTCCGGTACCGGCCGTTTTAAATATCGTGCAGACGCACGGCCTGACGCTTATTCCAACCGGAATCAAGGGCGAGCTTGTTACACCGACCGGTGCAGCTATTGTTGCTGCTATCCGAACAAAAGAGAAACTTCCGTCCTCATTTAAATGCACGAAAACAGGTCTTGGAGCCGGAAAACGGACGTATGAGCGGCCGTCACTTTTGCGGGCTATGATGCTGGAAACCGAGGAAAATGACGAAAAAGATACGATCTGGAAGCTGGAATGCAATATCGACGACTGCACCGGTGAGACGCTTGGCTACTGTATGGGAAAACTGCTGCAGGCAGGTGCAAGGGATGTTCATTATATTCCGGTCTATATGAAGAAAAACCGTCCGGCATATCAGCTGGATGTGATCTGCGAGGAAGAAAAGCGGGAAACACTGGAGAATATTATTTTCACGGAGACAACCACGATCGGAATCCGTCGCTGCCAGATGGAGCGTACCGTGATGAAACGCGAATTTGCAACGATCACGACCGAATACGGGGATGCCGCTGTCAAGATCTGCCGTCATGGGGAGATAGAAAAAGTTTACCCGGAGTACGAGAGTGCCGCACTCATTGCTGAAAAAAGCGGTATGCCGGTTGGTGAGGCCGGTGCGTGGATCGTACAGAAATATAAAGAAGGAAAGTAAAAAACATGAGATATTTGAAACCACATTTTTACGATCAGTTTACATGTACAGCAGGAGATTGTCCGGATACCTGCTGCGCCGGCTGGCAGATTGTGATCGACGAGGATTCTCTGGAGCGGTACGGAAAGGAGCAGGGCGAGTTTGGAAAACGTCTGCGCAATTCCATCGACTGGGAAGAGGATTGTTTCTATCAGAAGAACCGCCGCTGTGCTTTTTTAAATGATGAGAATCTCTGTGACCTCTACAAGGCACTGGGCCCGGATGCGCTTTGCGATACGTGCCGTCTGTACCCGAGACATACGGAAGAATATGAGGGACTGCGGGAGCTTTCCCTGTCCCTTTCCTGCCCGGAGGCGGCGCGAATCATTCTGTCCTGCCAGGAGCCGGTGCGCTTCCTTGCGGAGGAGACCGACGAGGAGGATGATTTCGAAGAGTTCGATTTCATGATGTTCTCGCAGCTGGAAGATACCAGAGATGTTCTGTTCAAAATTCTGCAGAACCGTACGATGCCGCTGCAGGAGCGCATGAGGGCGGCGGAACAGCTTGCCGAACAGTATCAGATCTGCATGGAAGAACAGCGGGAATACGATATTGATGAGCTGCTTCGGAAATATGAGAAGCATTTGGAAGAGGGAACCCTAAGCGAGTGCGCGGCGGAAAGTCTGGCCCAAAAAGGTGTGGACGCTGCGGGATTCCACGTATGGGAACGTCAGAGAAAAGAACTGGCTGTTCTCCGAAGCCTCGAGCGCCTGCGCCCGGAATGGGATGAGGTGCTTGACGGTACAGAAAAAGTGCTGTACCAGAATGGCGAATCTGCTTACCAGGCTATCTGTGAAGAATTCCACCGCACCTTTGGAGCGAAAAGCAGCCGTCGTGCCGAGTGGGAAAACATAGGCGAGCAGCTTCTGATGTTCTTCGCCTATACCTATTTCTGCGGTGCCGTCTACGATGATATGGTCTGTTCCAAAATGGAACTTGCCCTTTTCTCCGTTCGCTGGATCCAGGAAATCCTGCTTGCGCGGTGGCTGGAAAACGGAAAAACACTTTCCATGCATGACGTTGAGGAGCTTTCCTGGCGTTACGCACGCGAGGTTGAGCATTCCGACGATAACCTGAATGCGCTCGAGGACTGGCTGTTTGAGACTTACGCGCCGGAAGGATGTGTACTGGAAGAAGAACAGGAATAGAAGAGGAAGAAAAATCATGCAGGAAAAGCAAAAGAAATAGATGCTGCGTATTGCGCTTTATCTGGTTGGAATTATTGTGCTGGCACTTGGCATCACATTGAAAACAAAGACGAACCTCGGCGTGTCGTCCATCATCTCCATTCCGTACGCTGTGGCACAGATTTTTGGCTATGAAACAGGAACGGCAGTCTTTGTGGCGTATCTGATCTTTATCGTATTACGGATTGTGCTGCTGAAAGGAAAATTTCCACCGTTCCAGCTCTTACAGGTTGCGGCCAGCTACCTGACCAGCGCCTTTATTACCATCTTTGACCGGGTTCTCCCGGTACCTGAACAGATGGGAAGCCGGCTTCTTGTCCTTGCCCTTGCTATCGGAATGATCGGTGCAGGACGACCGGTGGGAATCGGAATCGGCACTGTTGTAGCCATGGTCTGCACGGGAAGAGTGATCGCGCTGTTTAACCATTTTGGAAAGAAGAAAATAGAAGAAATCACAATCGCATAGCACGCCAATACCCCTGTCGAAAAACCTTGAGTTTTCGGTGGGGGTTTGTTATAATGAAAGACAGCGAAAGAAAAATTTTTTGATTTGTCATAAGGCGTTTGTTTGCGTTATGAGAAGTGCGAAGGAGGAAGTGGCAAATGAACTTAGTTATTACGATGAGCCGCCGGTTTGGCACAGGGGCGAGTATTATTGCAAAAGAACTTTCCGAGAGACTGCATATCCCGGTATATGATAAGGACGATGTAGAGCACGGCATGCGTGAAAATGCCTTTGAATCTGAGGCGGATGCGATCTGCGAACTGGCAAAACAGCCGTGTATTATTATTGGACGGTGCGCTTCGGAGTTTCTGAAAAATAAGAGCAACGTCATTAATATTTACGTTTGCGCGGACAAAGAGGATCGCATCAATCGTATCATGAAGTTGTTTTCTCTGACAAGAGAAGCTGCTGAGGTGATGCTGGAAGAGACCGATAAGCAGCGTGCCGAGTATTATTACAAGAATACCGGAAAAACATGGGGAGATGTGAATAACTATCATATGATCCTGAATACATCGGATCTTGGCATCGAGAACTGCGCAGATATTCTGATGCGGTATTTTGAAATGAAAGATTATATCTAAACGAGATACAGAAAAAGTAAGAGATTATAAAAAATCAGGTGTTTCCCAAAAAGAGAAGCACCTGATTTTTTGATCCCATTTAGTAAGTCTGATACGTATTGCTGTAACTGCGGCCAGAGAAGTAATTCTGTTTCAGAACCAGAAACAGTTCGGCATCGGTTGCGTACTCATACGGATTCGCATAGAAGAGACCGACAAGACCGCAGGTGATGGAAGAGAGAATCTTCCATCCGATAAAGGAAAGATCCAGGATGAAGGCATTCATTTTTTCGCCATCCATCATTTCACGGCTGATCCGAAATGCGTCCTCTGTGGAAAGATCCGGGCAGTCGGCTAAAAGATACGGTACCATACGGTATTCATAAGATTTTACAATTCCAGGAATAATAAGAAGCAGCGACCAGAGGAAAGTGTAAAGCTTCATCAAAAACAGAGTCCAGACTGTTTTTCCGTAGGTGCCATTCTGGAATCCAGACAGCATATAGCCAAGTCCCGCTTTTTCCATTGAGTTTTCGATGAAAAACCTTGCGCCTCCGACTTCGAAGGGAGCCAGGATAAAAATGTCGATGAGAATAAATGCAAGTCCGATGATAAGAAGCACAATACCACCGAAAACAGAAAAAACAAATTTAACCGGACCAAGCGGGGTGAATCTTTCAGCAAAAGATGCAACATTAAGGTTATCGGAAGAAATGGTAAATCCGGATATACTGGACGTATTGTGCTGATTTCCATTATTGGAATTTCCGGAATTGGAAGTACCGCTTCCGACCAGCAGCGTCAGAATCAGGGCTGCTACCACACAGATCCAGTAATTGCGTAAAAATGCGGCTTTTCCGCGGGTTTTCAGTTGCTCTCGTGTCCACATAAAAAGACCTCCCTCTTAATGTAAGTGTAAACAGCAGACAATTCTGCCAAGTCACGATTATCTTACCATGGAGCAGGTGAAACATCAAGACAGCTTAAGGAAAGTTTAAGAAATTGGCAGAAAGATTAAAGTGGAAATGTGCATTCTTAAATAAAGATTTTACTTGTGAAGCGGGGATGAATGTGCTATAATCTCTCCGGTGCGTCAGAACGCAGCGGGGCCGGGTTTCTCCGGGGTGCGTTCTGAAAAAAAGAAACCTGTACGTTGAATTGACAAAGAGAGCGAGGAATCTACGTGTATCTGACAAAGGACGAGTTTTTGCAGAAATTCGGAATTCTGCCGCAGGAATTTGAGGAAGCAGATATTTCCTGGGAAGAATTGCTGGAAATTGCGGATGATTATGAACGGCGCCGTCCGACGCTGGAAAAGATCCGAAAAGAATTTGTGGCAGAGTTTTTGCAGGACAAGGAAAAAGAGATCGGACTGCAGTCGTACCACAGCCGCCTGAAGGACACCGAACACCTGGTGGAAAAGCTGGTGCGCAAGCGTCTGGAAAATTATGCAAAATACCGGAAAATGGATGCGACAAACTATATGCGTTATGTGACAGACCTGATCGGAATCCGGGGACTTTTGCTGTATCGGGAGGACTGGGTAAACTTCCATAAATACATTACCCACTGGTTTAAAAACGATCCGGAAAAATACATCCGTGATTACGGCCGCGACTACGACAAAAATGCGTCGGGCTATATGGCAGAGCCGCCGAAAGTCCATACAAGACTTGGCGATTACGCCGACATCTATGTGAACTGGATTCCGGAGGAGAACATTCTGGACCGGAAACATTACCGTGCGGTGCATTACATTGTCGTTTACCGCGGCGTTTACATTGAAATTCAGATTAAGACGCTGTTCGAGGAGGGCTGGGGAGAGATTGACCACAGCATTCTTTATCCGCGGCGCAAGGGAAACGCCATGCTGACAGAGTTTTCCGAGCTGCTGAACCGTCTGGCGGGCATGGGAGATGAGATGGGATCGTTCTACCGCCGTCTCCAGGTTGTGCCGGATGAGAAGTTCCAGAGCAAGGAAACGATCGTGCGCAAGCGTGAATTAAAACCGCAGGTCAAGGCAGCGGTAGAAAAACGCGATCTGAACGAAATTCATACGATGGATGATGCCGTCTGGAGCATACTGAAAGAATAAAACTGCTTTTCAGACATGGGAAAGGATAAAAAATGGATGGAAGAAACACGGGCCGCATGGGCTTCTCTCATGCAGCAGAGGACTCTGCGGAGAATATGATGGCGGCAGTCAAAGCCGGAAAAATCCGAAAACATCTGATGGGAAATACCTCGCCGATCCGCTACGGAACAATGGAAAAACGCGAGATGACCGAATATACCGACTTTGTCCGGACGAAACTCTGTTATGAAATTCTGAATCTGCCCGGGGAGGAAAAATGAATACAATAGAAAAAATATATACAAACTACGACGGACTCCTGGAAGAATTTTCTGAGGAAGTGATTCAGAGCCGTTATGCCGTTTTTTATGAAGAGATCGAAGAATTTGCCAAAAGTCTCGGCATTCGCGAGAAAATCCAGATCAGTGAATCGCTGTTAAGCCATGCGGTGCTGGACTATTTCACGGATATTTCCCGCCTGAAACATTTTCACCAGGCGAAACATATCAATTCGCTGAAAGTAATCTCCTATGAGACATACTGGCTGCTGCGGAGAAAACCGATCCAGATTCTGGTGGAGGATGAGACATCGGATGCGATGGCATTTCTGAATGAAAAATTTGTCTTTTCCCGCATTGCAAAGTATCTGATGGGTGACGGAAAACGGGTGATTTTAAGCCCGGAAACGAAAAAGGGCTTCTTGAACTATCTGGATTCTCTGTTTTATTACTTGAAATACCGCAATTACGATGCGGAAATGCTCGAGATGATGCTGATGGGCTTCAAAGCGGGCGTTCTGGTGGCGGACGATTTAAAAGAGCAGGAATCCTGAGAACGGGCGAAAGCAGAATACAGTAAAATAGGATGAACACAGAAAGAACCGGACGGGGCTGCAGGCCGCTGTCGGGTTCTTTTTTTGCACAGCTCTGCATAAAGTGCAAAGAAAACGTTGTGATGTACGGGGAAGGAAAATGAGTGCAGACAATCTGGAAAAAATCCATGCATTTCTAAAAAAGGCGAATGAAATCGCCTGGGGGCCGCCGCTTCTTTTTCTGCTGCTTGGGACAGGCATTTTTCTGATGATCCAGCTTCGTGCGCTGCCGGTTCGCCGTCTGGTTTTTGCACTTCGGACAGCGTTTGGCCGCAGAGCGAGGCGCACCGGGGAACCAACAGAAGCAGGTGTTTCGCCGTTCGCATCGTTGATGACGGAACTAGCAGCAGAGATCGGGACAGGCAATATCGTGGGCGTTGCCTCGGCAATGGCACTTGGCGGTCCGGGAGCACTGGTGTGGATGATGCTGGCAGCGATGATAGGACTTGCACTGAAATTTTCGGAGAGCTTTCTTTCTGTGAAGTACCGGATGCAAAAGAAAGACGGGACCTACTGCGGTGGTCCGATGGTAACGCTGACGAGAGCCTTTCCAGAGGAAAAACTGGCAAAGGTGCTGGCTGTATTTTTTTCCGGGAGCGCCGTTCTGGTATCGCTCGGAATGGGAAATATGACGCAGGCGAACTCGATTGCGCTGGCGATGCAGGATACCTTTGGCGTGGAAAGAGAAAAAAGTGCACTGGTACTGACGATTCTTCTGCTGCTCGTTGTGACAGGCGGACTGCGTTCCATTGCAAAAGCGGCGGAGGTGCTGGTACCGGGGATGGCGCTCTTTTATCTGTGCGGGGCAGGAATTGTGATCTGTCTGCATGGTGGCGAGCTTCCGCGAACGCTGTCCGAGATGGTGCAGAATGCATTTTCTTTCCGGGCGGCATCGGGAGGCGCAGTGGGAGCCGGAATTGCCCTGCTGCCGCCGGCTCTGCGGTATGGGGTTTCCCGCGGTGTGTTTTCCAATGAAGCGGGGCTGGGAGCAGGCGGAATCAGTGCCGCTGCGGCGCAGACGGACGATCCGGTGCGGCAGGGATATATCAGTATGACCGGTGTGTTTGTTGATACCATGGTAATCTGCCTTGTGACCGGTCTTGCCGTCGGAGTGACCGGGGCGGCAGAGCGGGCAGCGGAAGCGGAAAAAGCGGATGGCGCGGCGATGGTAATCCGGGCATTTGAAAGTGTGTTTGGACCGGCGGGAGGTTATCTTGTTACGATCGGGATTCTGCTGTTCGCGTTTGCAACGATGGCGGGCTGGGCCTACCAGGGGGAGCAGGCGTTTGTCTGGCTGGTGAAAAAGGAGAGTTTCGGAATGGTTTACCGTGTTTTCTTCTGCTTTGCAGCATCAGCAGGATGTGTCTGTGTGGCAGAAATCGTCTGGAACTTTGCAGAGCTTGCCAATGCCTGCATGGCGGTGCCGAACCTGATTTGTGTGCTGCGGCTCTGGAAAACAGTAAAAGAAGGGGCAGTCAGGTTTGAGAGCAGCATAAAAAAGTCGGAACAGAGGAAAAACGGAGGCAGGGGAGGAACATGAGAAAACGTATTCAGGCAGATTTCACGGTGAGCTGGTTAAGAGAGCCAAAAGAATAGCCCATTTCTTCCCACTTTGCCAGCAGCTCATCGAGAATCTCCGCGTTGGTTGAGGAGGTGTTATGAAGCAGAACGATGGCGCCGGGATGAATGCGTCCGGTCAGCTTTTCGAAAGCCTCCTCGTGGGTTGGCTGCTGATCCTGGTACCAGTCTACATAGGCGAGACTCCAGAAAAACGTATGGTATCCGAGGTCCTTTGCCATCTGCAGGTTCTGTGTGCTGTATTTTCCCTGCGGCGGCCGGTAAAATTTCACCATTTCCTGGCCGGTGGTCTCCTGATAAAGTGTGGAGACGCGGTTCAGTTCTTCGGAGAAGGCTTCCTGCGTGGAGATTTTGGACATATCCGGGTGCGACCAGGTGTGGTTTCCGACGATATGGCCTTCTGCCGCCATGCGTTTGACAAGATCCGGCTGGTCGGAGAGAAAATTGCCGACGACAAAGAACGCTGCGGGTGCCTGATGCTTCTGGAGCGCGTCAAGGATCGCCGGGGTGTTGCCGTTTTCATAGCCGCAGTCAAACGTCAGATAGATGATGTTTTCTTCCGGTGAAGCGGCAAACCAGGCGTTGTAGGCGGCAAGCTCTTCGGATGTAGCATTGCCGACGGGAGTCTTCCCTTTTTCCGGGAAGGAGAGCCCCCAGTTTTCGGCAGCAGAGGAGAGGACGGGCATCGAAACGGAAGAAACAGGTGTCTCCGGCGCAGCAGAGAGAAAAACTGGGGCTGCCTTTCGGAGCGCACGGCAGGTAAAGTGGGACAGAACAGAGCCAAAAAGAAAAGCGGAGCAGAAAAAAGCGGCGGCGATACCGGCTTTTTTCAGGATCCGGCGGGAAAGGGGTGAAAGAGAACGCATAAAATCCCCCTCCAGGACTTTTTGAGACAATATATGTATGGATGAAAGAAAACATGCGGCACACATCTGTTTGACTTTACCTGCAATCTATGTCACAATGGAGGTAGAGTGGATGGAAAGGGCAGAGAAAAACAAGATGACAAAATATGAGGTTTTAAAAAAGTACTTCGGTTACGATTCCTTCCGGGAGGGGCAGGAGATGCTGGTGGATGCGCTTCTGAACGGACAGGATGTGCTCGGCATTATGCCGACCGGAGCAGGAAAATCGCTGTGTTATCAGATTCCGGCGCTTCTGCTGCCAGGAATTACCCTGGTGGTATCACCGTTGATTTCTCTGATGAAGGATCAGGTATCGACCCTGAACCAGGCGGGGATTCACGCTGCGTTTCTGAACAGCTCCTTAAGTGCGGCGCAGTACCGGAAGGCACTCGGCTTTGCCATGGAGGGCCGGTACAAGATTATTTATGTCGCCCCGGAACGCCTTCTGACACCGGAATTTTTGTGCGCGGTGCAGTCGATGGAAATTTCGATGCTTAGTGTTGATGAGGCACACTGTATTTCCCAGTGGGGTCAGGATTTCCGCCCAAGCTACCTGAAAATCACAGAGTTTGTCGAGCAGCTTCCCGCACGGCCGGTGATCGGTGCCTTTACGGCAACGGCAACAAAAGAGGTACGGGATGATATTGAAGCACTGCTGTCTTTGCGTGATCCGGTACGTCTGGTCACAGGCTTTGACCGGAAAAATCTGAAATTTACGGTACAGCAGCCGAAAGATAAATTCGCAGCCGTGGAATCATTCCTTGCAGAGCACGAGGCGGACTGCGGAATTATTTACTGTCTGACCAGAAAAAATGTGGAGGAGGTCTGTGAGAAACTCGAGCAGAAAGGATATTCTGTCACAAGATACCATGCGGGTCTCTCTGACCTGGAACGGAAGGAAAACCAGGAAGATTTTATTTATGACCGGAAGCAGATCATGGTAGCGACAAACGCTTTTGGTATGGGAATCGATAAATCGAATGTGCGGTACGTCATCCATTATAATATGCCGAAAAATATGGAAAGCTATTACCAGGAGGCCGGCCGTGCGGGACGGGATGGCCTTCCGGCGGAATGCATTCTGCTGTACGCGGGACAGGACGTCATCACAAACCAGTTTTTTATCGAAAACATGGCGCAGGAGAGTGAGGATCCCGAGACGACAGCGCTGATCCGTCAGCGGGAGGAGGAACGGCTGAAGAAAATGACGTTTTACTGTTTCACCCATGAGTGTCTCAGAGATTATATCCTGCGGTATTTCGGGGAATACGGTTCCAATTACTGTGGAAACTGTTCCAACTGCCTCTCGGAATTTGAAACGGTGGATGTGACAGCGGCGGCAAAGGCAATCCTTGGCTGTGTGCGGGAATGCCGTCAGCGGTACGGCACGACGGTGATTCTCGATACCCTGCACGGTGCGAATACCGCGAAAATCCGCCAGTACCGCATGGATGAAAACTCCCATTACGGGGAACTGGCAAAAGAGCCGGTCTACCGGCTGCGGCAGATCTTAAATGAACTGCAGGTTCGGGAATATCTCTATGTAACGGCCGACACATACAGCATTGTGCGCCTGTTGCCAAAAGCGGCGGAGCTGCTGGATGAGGACGGCACGATGCTGATGAAGATGGCAAAAGAAGAAAAACGGATTCCGAAAGCCGCAAAAGAGAAGACAAAGACAAAAACCTCGGCAGCGGCAAAGGATCTTTCCAACGAGGAGGCCGCGGTATTCGAAAAACTGCGGGCACTCCGGATGGAGCTTGCAAAGGAGCATAAAGTGCCTCCGTATATTATCTTCTCGGATAAAACACTGATCCAGATGGCGATGGAGAAACCGTCCAACAAAGAGGAAATGCTGGCGGTCTCTGGTGTCGGCGAGAGCAAATTTGAAAAGTACGGGGAACCGTTTCTTGCATGTCTTGCAGAAAGATAAAACAAGTCGTGTAAAAAAAACGGGAAAACAACAGGAAAGGAAGAATACGCTTATGAAAAAAGAAAACGCAGTTATTTTTGGAGTGACCGGTGTTGTAGTTGCCGCCGTGCTGATTGGAGGCGGAATCTATATGAAAACGGAACGGGACCGAAATCTGAATGCAGATACAGAAAGTGCTGCAGAGGACAGCAATAGGGCAGAAGAAGTACAGAAAGCCGTATTTCTTGCAGAAGATTCCGGGTTATGGTACCTGGGAGATCTGGAACACGGAAACATCTATGTGACACATACACCGTCCGACACACTTTACGATGAAAATGGAAATGCCATTGATCCGTCCGAGATCAAAAAAGGAGATTTTCTTCAAGTGGAGGGCGACGGTATTATGCTGAACTCCTATCCGGGACAATATCCGGGTATCAGCCGTATTATAAGAATCAGCGGCGGTACGGAGGCGGATGCAGAAAAATTCGATGAGGAACTTTCCCAGATTCTGCCGGAAAAGGATCCATCGGAAATTCCGTTTCTGAATCTGTGCTACACACAGCCAAATGCCCAGGTGACAGCTATGGCAACACAGGGAGGTTATACCTGGTCTTATGTTGATGAGGACGGCAATGGTCAGAACGTCGTTGCGGACAGTGCGTTCATTCTGGAATGGACGGAACTGAGTGATCTGAATATAGAAAATGACGAAGGAAAAACCGATCTGGAGCTTGTCTTCTCGGAGGAGCCGGATTCTGTCACAGCAGAAAGATGGCCGGCCGAAGACCGGGGGCAGAACTTTGGCAATGGTTACCCGGAGGGAGAAAGCGTTTCTGTGGAGCATGCGGAGAGCTGGAGCATTCCGGGAGCCGAGGCCGGCTACATCTACGAAGTGGACGCGGTATTCGAAAATGGAACCGTGTCATACGGATTTGAAGTGAAAAAGTAAAAAAAGACTTTCTTTTTCCGTGATATTATGCTATTTTTACTGTGAAAACAGAAAAATGCAATGTGCCATACGGCATAAGCAGCTGACTTTTCAAAAATCAGAATCCGTTTGACCGGAGGATGCGAGGAGGAATTTGTATGAAGTTAATTGTTGCTGTATTACGGAAAGAGGACGAGGCAGACACCATTGCCGAGTTGAACAAAAAAGGCTTTTTTGTGACGGAGCTTGCCACGACCGGCGGTTTCCTGAAGGAGAAGAACACAACACTGCTGATCGGAACCGATGATCATAAGCTCGACGCTGTGCTTGCGATCTTAAAACAGGAAGCAGGGCTTCGGAAAACAGTTACCTATGCGGCTACCCCGATGGAAAGCGGAAACTTCTGCCCGGGCGGAAATTACTCTGTTCCGATTGATACCCAGACAGGAGGCTGTACTGTGTTTGTGCTGAACATGGAACAGCTGGAAAAATTCTAAGACTCTAAAGATTTTTAAATTCCGGCATATGATCCTGGTAGTGGAGCGGCAGATGCGTACGCTGACAGTCGGGATTGGAACGCTCTTTGATGGCAATTGCGGTGAAAAATCCTTTCCAGAGTTCTTCGTAAGGATCCGAAGTGGATTCCGTGAGGGAAAGGCGTTCTATTTCACCCGGAGAAAGACGGGTCAGATAAAAGGGCCGGTCAGCGGGATGCACGACGGCAAGCTGCCGGTTATCATCGAGAATCATCCAGTTTTCTGAGGGGAGCCGGTCAGAAAAATGGGGAGCGACCAGGGTCAGCACATTAGCTTTCGGGGAAATATGCGAGACCAGGATCGGAAAACCGGAGGAAATATTTGCAAAACGGATAAATTCCCGGAACGAATGCGCTTCATTTGTGACCTGACGGGAAACTTCAAAAGCGTGGAATACCGCCGGTTCCTGCAGCATATGCAGAGTATCCTTTCCATAGGAAAAGCCGTAGAGCAGAAAACGATAAATGATGTCGGGAGCGTCGCTTCTCTCGGACATTGCACAGAGATAGACGAGCCGCCAGGCTGCTGCGCCGATCTTCTTTTGAATGGATCGCGTGACGCTGGCGGCTTTTTCTGTGTCCGGCTCAACATGGCAGTAATCGCAGAACAGCTCCAGATTGCCGACTGGTTCCGTCATCAGCCGTACATTGCGGTAGCCGAGACGGGAATTCCAGGCTTCATAGATGCAGGTCAGGATCGACGCAAGATCCGGGCTGCAGGTGTAAACAGTCATAATAAAATCCTTTCTGAAATCAATTGATACAGACAACAGCCTTCTGCAAAAAAGCGCAGATACAGCAAAAAGGCTTTTCCGTGAGAAGAACGCCCGGGATTATATATGCCCAGGTACGGCAGCATCAAACAGAGAAAGCTGCTGATACTGTTCCGGATGGGAAACCTCCCAGTTGGAGGCGGCTTCCTCTCCCGTGAGCTGCCGGGTCAGAAACTGCTGTTCCAGCCGCATGTGATACATCATTTTTCCCTCGCAGGTGATAAAATATTTGGCGCGTTTCAGCACCACACCGATCTTTTTCAGGTGCTCAAAGGAAAGATGGGAGCCTCTGCGGCTCTTTACAATCCGCATGGCCGATTTCGGCCCGATGCCGGGAACGCGCAGAAGGTCGGCATACTCAGCCGTGTTGATTTCCACCGGAAACAGCTCCATATGGCGTAGCGCCCAGTCGCATTTCGGGTCGAGCTGTGCATGGAAGTTCGGGTGGGCTTCATCGAGCAGTTCATCCGCCTGAAAACCGTAGAAACGGAGCAGCCAGTCTGCCTGATAAAGGCGGTGTTCCCGAAGAAGCGGCGGCTTGGTTTCACGTGAGGGCAGGGCGGAATCCTCGTTGACCGGAATGTAGGCGGAGTAAAAGACGCGCTTCAGGTCATACTGCTGGTAGAGAAGCTGTGAGGTGGAGAGAAGCTGGTAATCGTTTTCCTTTGTCGCACCGATGATCATCTGCGTGCTCTGGCCGGCAGGAACGAAGGGAGCAGAGCGTTCCTTTTCCGGCAGCGACCGCGCGGAGGAAGAAGAGATCCAGCCCAGATCGGCAGCGGAGGCGGAAATCTGCTTTCGTGTATCGAAAATGGAGTGGGAGAGATAGCGGTTTCCCGAGGAACGCTCTAAAAAAGCGCTTTTCCCTGCGGTCAGCCGGTAATCTACAATACCGGACTGGATCTGGCGCATGGGTTTTAAAATCGCTTTCTGTGTCTTCTGCGGGGCCAGTTTCTGCAGCCCTTCTCCGGTCGGGAGTTCCAGATTGACGCTCATGCGGTCGGCGAGATAGCCGGTCTTTTCGATCAGCTCGGCGGGTGCGCCCGGGATAGCTTTGACGTGGATGTAGCCGTTAAAGCGGTAACGATTACGTAAAAGATGCAGAGTGCGGTACATGAGCTCCATCGTATGGGCAGGATTTTTGCAGACGGCGGAACTTAAAAAGAGTCCCTCAATATAGTTTCGGCGATAAAATTCCGTGACGAGTGTACAGACCTCCTCCGGTGTAAACGTGGCGCGCTGCCGGTCATTCCCGGCGCGGTTGACACAGTATTTACAGTCGTAGATACAGTCGTTGCTCTGCAGAATTTTCAACAGAGAGATACAGCGTCCGTCGGAAGAAAAGCTGTGGCAGATACCGCAGGAGACCGAATTGCCGAGATGTCCCTGTTTTCCGGCACGGTTCACACCGCTGGAAGTGCACGCAACGTCGTATTTGGCCGCGTCAGCGAGAAGATTCAGCTTCTCGGAGAGAGAAAGTGTTTGTGATGATAACTGCATGGCAGAAAAATTCCTTTCTATGTCCAAATGAATACGAATAAAAGTAAAACAATAAGATAACAGGTATTTTACGAAGAGAACAACTGTTCGATAAAGGAAGTGTAACACAAATCGAACGAATGTTCAAGAGAAAAAATGAAAATAGTACAAGAAAATACTGGAAGAAAAGAAACAGAATTCGATCCGGAAAAACGTGAACAGGAAACAGCAGGGAAAATTTCTGTTAGAAAAAAGTTATACAAAAACAGCCGCACAGATCGGAAAAACAAATCTGTGCGGCTGTAAGCCAAATTTTATGGAATTGAAACGGAAGCAGAGCCGTTTACGCCAGAAGCGCCCCAATTGCCCCGAATACGCCGGAACTTGCAAGCAGCATGATGACGCTTGCAAGGAGAACACCGCCCATGACGGCGAGAACGCTGGTCTTAAAGTCCATATCGAGGATACTTGCGGCCAGTGTGCCGGTCCATGCGCCGGTTCCCGGGAGCGGGATGCCGACGAAGAGCAGCAGGGCGAGCGGAAGTCCGCGGCCGGCTTTTGCTTTCAGTTTTTCCCCGCCTTTTTCGCCTTTTTCCAGACACCAGGTGAAGAACTTTCCGATATACTTTTTATCACATCCCCAGACAAGAACCTTTCGAGCGAACAGGAAAATAATCGGAACCGGAAGCATATTTCCGATGACGGCGATCAGATAGGCCGGAAGCGTCGGAATATGGAAAGCTACCGCGTACGGAATCGCACCACGCAGCTCGATGAGCGGAACCATGGAAATCAAAAATACAATCAGATATTTGGTAATCATATACACCTCTCGTTTTTCACAAAATGTTATCGTTTCTTAGTGCAACGCTCTTATTGTAGCGTGATGCCCGCCATTTGTCCAGTATAAAAAGAAAGAAAGGAGCGGGAGTAAAAGAAATCTTAAGAATTTCTGCATTTTTGTATAATTTTATAACCTTCAAAATTTGAATTTTAGAAAACGGTATGTTAGAATGAAGTGTACTGTTTGCAAAAGAACAGCAGAGATGCCCCCAATGACAGAGGGCGTGGACTGAAATAACAAACGAGGAGGATCCACCTATGATTGCACTGATCGACTATGATGCCGGAAATATAAAAAGCGTGGAAAAAGCCTTTCAAAGCCTTGGAAAAGAGGTCGTACTGACCAGGGATCCAGAAGTATTAAAGCGCGCAGATCACGTCGTTCTGCCGGGTGTCGGCAGTTTTGGAGATGCGATGGAAAATCTGAACCGCTATCATCTGGTACCGGTCATTCATGAAATCGTAGAAAAAGGGACTCCTTTTCTCGGAATCTGCCTCGGGCTTCAGGTTCTGTTTGAACGCAGCGAAGAGAGTCCGGGTGTCGCAGGACTTGGACTGTTAAAAGGAGAGATTCTCCGGATTCCGGATAAAGAGGGCTTAAAAATTCCACACATGGGATGGAACTCCCTCCATTTACAGAAGGAAGGAAGATTATTAAAGGGCATCCCACAGGAATCATATGTTTACTTTGTCCACTCCTACTATCTGAAAGCAGAAGAGGAGGAAATTGTAAAAGCAACGACAGAGTACAGTACACACATCCATGCATCCGTGGAAAAAGGAAATCTGTTCGCCTGCCAGTTCCACCCGGAAAAGAGTTCAGATCTTGGACTTGCCATTCTGAAAAACTTTGCGGAAATTGGAGAGGAGGACTAAGCGATGTTTACAAAACGAATTATTCCATGCCTGGATGTAAAAAACGGAAGAGTCGTAAAAGGCGTTAATTTCGTCGATTTAAAAGATGCCGGAGACCCGGTGGAGATTGCAAAAGCGTACGACAAGGCAGGAGCCGATGAAGTTGTGTTCCTCGACATCACCGCCTCCTCCGACCAGAGAGGAACGGTCATCGATATGGTGCGCAAAGTAGCAGCAAACGTCTTCATCCCATTCACCGTTGGCGGCGGAATCCGTACCGTAGACGATTTCAAGATGCTGCTCCGCGAGGGAGCCGACAAAATTTCGATCAACTCCTCCGCAATCAACAATCCGCAGCTCATTGGCGATGCGGCACAGAAATTTGGCAGCCAGTGCGTGGTCGTTGCGATCGATGCGAAGAAGAGAGCTGACGGAAGCGGCTGGAATATCTACAAAAACGGCGGCCGGATCGATGTCGGCATCGACGCCGTCGAGTGGGCGAAAAAAGCCGAGAGCCTCGGAGCCGGAGAAATTCTGCTCACCAGCATGGACTGCGACGGAACAAAGGCGGGATACGATATCGAGCTGACAAGAACGATCGCAGAGAGCGTCGGCATCCCGGTCATCGCATCCGGCGGCGCAGGAACGCTGGAGCATTTTTATGATGCCTTAACCGAAGGAAAAGCCGATGCAACGCTTGCCGCATCCCTGTTCCACTACAAAGAACTGGAAATTCGTGAAGTCAAAGAATATCTGGCAGGCCGTAATGTGCCGGTCCGCCTGTAAAAGGAAGGAGAAAACGATATGCCGCCTCTTAGCGGAAGCTGGGCAAATGCCCTGAAGGGAGAATTCTCCAAAGACTACTATAAAAAACTATTTCAGACGGTGGGTGCGGAGTATAAAACTCACACCATTTATCCACCGGCTGATGATATTTTCAATGCGTTCCACTTTACCCCGCTCGAGCAGGTAAAAGTGGTTATCCTGGGCCAGGATCCGTACCATGAGCCGGGACAGGCGCACGGGCTCTGCTTTTCTGTAAAACCGGAGGTAAGTATTCCGCCGTCCCTGGTCAACATTTACAAGGAACTTGAGGACGATCTGGGATGCTATATCCCGAACAACGGATATCTTGAAAAATGGGCACGGCAGGGTGTTTTAATGCTGAATACAGTGCTGACTGTACGTGCACATCAGGCAAATTCCCACAAGGAAATCGGCTGGGAACAGTTTACCGATGCAGCGATCAAGGTACTCGCAGAGCAGGATCGACCGATGGTCTTTATCCTCTGGGGCCGTCCGGCACAGCGCAAAAAAGAGATGATCCACAATCCGAAGCATCTGGTGCTGATGTCCGCTCATCCGAGCCCGCTTTCTGCATACCGTGGATTTTTCGGCAGCCATCCGTTTTCCAGAACAAACGAATATCTGGAAGAAAACGGTCTTGCGCCGATTGACTGGCAGATCGAAAATGTAATCCGGGGAGCGAAAGAATGAGTAAAAAGAAAAATACGTTACTGAGAAATACTTCTATTTTAATGGCCGCAACGATTATCTCGCGTGTAATCGGCCTGCTGTACCGGTCACCGCTCGGCGAAACCATTGGAAATGAGGGACTTGGCTATTACAGTACAGCGAGCAATCTGTACACGATCCTGCTGCTGATCTCGTCCTACAGTATTCCGATGGCAGTGTCGAAAATCGTATCCGAGCGCCTGGCCTTAAAAGAGTACCGCAACGCACACCGCGTCTTCCACGGTGCCCTGATTTATGCGGTAATTGTCGGCGGAATCGCTGCACTGGTGGCATTTTTCGGCGGAAAATTCCTTCTGCCGTATAACCAGCAGAATGCACTCCTTGCCTTACGCGTACTGGCGCCGACCATCTTTTTCTCGGCTGTTCTCGGCGTTCTGCGCGGTTATTTCCAGGCCCACAGCACGATGATGCCGACTTCGATTTCACAGATCATCGAGCAGATATTCAACGCCGCTTTCAGTATCGGTGCAGCCTGGTTCTTTATCCAGCAGTTTGCGACAAATGACACCGAGCGTGCGAAATTCGGTGCTGCCGGCGGAACCCTCGGAACGGGAGCCGGTGTGCTGGCAGGCCTTTGCTTTATGCTGCTCGTTTACGGGGTAAACCGGAAAAGCATTCTGCGAAAAGCAGCCAAAGACATACGCCACCGCGAAGAATCCTACCGCGAAATCTTTCAGGTACTCTTTCTGATGGTAACACCGGTCATCTTCACGACCTTTATTTATAACTGTAACGCTTACCTAGACAACTATCTGTTCTTTACCATCCTCGGATGGCACGGCGAAAACCAGAAAGCGCTGAACGCTGCATACGGCGAGTTTTCCAACTATTACGTTACGCTGATTAACGTCCCGCTTGCCATGGCAAGCGCATCCGCATCTGCGATGATGCCGGAGGTGTCTTCCTGCTACGCAACCGGTGACCTCGACGAGGCAAACGACAAAATTCTGGAAACGATCCGCCTGACCATGTTCATCTCCATTCCGGCTGCCGTCGGCCTTGGAGTTCTGGCATTCCCGATTACAGGCGTTCTGTTCCCGTCAAGCTCAAGCCTTTCCGGCAAACTGCTGATGATGGGTGCCGTATCAGTTGTCTTTTCTGCACTGTCCACCATTACCAACAGTGTACTGCAGTCGATCGGACAGCAGAAGAAAGCCCTGCACAATGCGGCAATTTCCCTTGGGATGGATCTTATCGTTCTGGCGCTGATCCTTGCAGTTTTCCCAAAGACAAACATTTATGCTGTCGTCTTTGCGGGAATTCTGTTCTCCCTTAGCATGTGTGTATTGAATAACCTTTCGATCCGCAAGCACCTGAACTTCCGCAATGAGTTCAAAAACACGTATGTAAAACCATTGATCGCCGCTGCCATCATGGGTGTTGTAACCTGGGTTGTTTATTATGGCCTGTTCGCCATCACAAAACGCCCGTCGATCAGTATGCTGGCCGCAATTCTGATCGCAATCGTGGTATACCTGATTGCTTTCGTAGTCGTAACCGGCACAACCGAAGCCGAAATGCGCCGCATGCCAATGGGAACCAAACTGGTAAAAGTTCTCCGTATCCTGCGGATTTACCGATAAAAACAGAAGATACACCTTAACAAAGAAGACCCCGGTCGGAAAACATGAAAAACTGTTTTCCGACCGGGGTCTTTTGAAATGAAAAAGGATTATGTAATTTTTTACGCGTTTTTCTCTCCGTCAAGTTCCTGTTTCAGGTTCTTGTTCGCGGTAGAAAGCATCAGCTTAATACGGTTCAGCTGGTTCACCTCCGAAGCGCCTGGATCGTAGTCAACTGCCACGATATTTGCCTTCGGATACTCCTTGCGAATGGCTTTAATAACACCTTTACCGACAATATGATTCGGCAGGCACGCAAACGGCTGGATGCAGACGATATTGTAAACGTCGCTGTGGATCAGCTCCATCATCTCGCCTGTCAGGAACCATCCCTCACCTGTCTGGTTACCGCAGGAAACAATCGGAGAAGCATACTTCGCCAGATCCCGTACATCAGCCGGCGGATCAAAGTGTTCGCTCTTCTTGAACTCTGCAACTGCCGCGCTCCGCAGCCAGTTGATCAGCTTAATGCCCGTATTTCCGAGCATCGAAGAGCTCTTCTTGAATCCAAGGTGCTCTACCTTGAAATTCGTATTGTAGAAGCAATAGCAGAAGAAATCGATCAGATCCGGCACAACCGGCTCCGCACCTTCACTTTCGAGCAGCTCCGCCAGATGGTTATTCGCCGCTGGAAGGAACTTAACGAGAATCTCGCCGACAATACCAACGCGAGGTTTCTTCTCATCCGTAATCGGAATATGGTCAAAGTCGCGGATCATCGTGCGGCAGATCTGTTTAAAGCGGGTATGGCTTAAATGTTTTGCCGAAATAAAATCAATACAGATCTTCTCCCATTTCTTGTGAATCCGGTCTGTCGTGCCCTTTTTCTGCTCATAAGGACGCATCCGGTAAATACATTTCATCATGATATCGCCGAATTCTGCTGCATAGCAGAGACGAATCGCAAGATCCGGTGTGATCTTGAAGCCCGGATTTTCCTCCAGACCGCTCAAGTTAATCGAGATGACCGGAATCTGCGTCATATCGGCCTTCTCCAGCGCACGGCGGATAAATCCGATGTAGTTCGAAGCACGGCAGCCGCCGCCGGTCTGGCTCATGATGACAGCCACTTTGTTCAGGTCATACTTGCCGGAGAGCAGCGCCTGCATAATCTGTCCGACTACCATCAGAGACGGATAGCAGGCATCGTTGTTGACGTATTTCAGTCCGACATCAACCGCCTCTTTGTTGTCATTCGGAAGCACTTCCAGATTGTATCCGGCTGCGTTGAACGCCGGCTGCAGAATCGAGAAGTGGATCGGTGACATCTGCGGGCAGAGGATGGTGTAGTCTTTCCGCATTTCTTTCGTGAAGACCGGTTTCTGGATCGAGGACGGAAGAATCTCGCGTACCGCCTGTTTCCGGTCATGTGCACGCAGAGCAGCGAGCAGAGAGCGGACACGGATTCTGGCAGCGCCGAGGTTGTTGACCTCATCGATCTTCAGGCAGGTATAAATCTTGCCGCTTCTGGTCAGAATCTCATAAACCTCATCAGTGGTAACGGCGTCGAGACCGCAGCCGAACGAGTTCAGCTGAATCAGGTCAAGATCGTCGCGTGTCTTTACATAGTTTGCAGCTGCATACAGACGGGTGTGATACATCCACTGGTCATTGACACGAAGCGGGCGCTCGAGCGGTGCAAGATGGGAAACAGAGTCCTCTGTTAAAACGCACAGACCGTAGGAGTTAATCATATCCGGAATACCGTGATGAATTTCCGGATCGATGTGGTACGGTCTTCCGGCAAGTACGATACCTCTGCGGCCGGTTTCTTTCATATACTGCAGCGTCTCTTCACCTTTTTTCTGCATATCACGTCTTGCAGCGGCGAGCTCCTCCCATCCGGCATGGACAGCGGCGCGGACCTCATCCTCCGGCAGGCCGGAAAATTCTTTTGCCAGGCCGTCGGCGAGAACCTTTTCACTCGTAAATGCGAGGAACGGATTGCGGAATGTGATGGAGTCGTCCTGGAGCTCATCCACGTTGTTTTTGATGTTCTCCGCGTAGGAAGTAACGATCGGGCAGTTGTAGTGGTTGATGGCCTCCGGGAACTCGGTACGCTCGTACGGGATACACGGATAGAAGATGAATTTTACGCCGTGGCGTAAGAGCCAGGTCACATGGCCGTGGGCCAGTTTCGCCGGGTAACACTCGGATTCACTCGGGATCGATTCGATGCCGAGCTCATAAATCTTGCGGCTTGAAGTCGGGGAGAGTACCACGCGGTATTTCAGCTGCGTGAAGAAGGTGTACCAGAACGGATAGTTCTCGAACATATTGAGGACTCTCGGAATGCCGACCTCTCCGCGGATTGCTTCATCCTGCGGCAGCGGCTGGTAGCCGAAGATTCGTTTGTATTTGTATTCGAACAGGTTCGGAATATGATCTTTGTTTTTCTCTTTTCCGATACCGCGCTCGCAGCGGTTTCCGCTGATGTACTGACGGCCGCCGGAGAATTTGTTGATGGTCAGACGGCAGCTGTTCGTACATCCCTTACAGTTTGCCATCGTGGTCGAATATTTCAGCTCGTTGATCTTTTCAATGGAGAGCATCGTGGTCTCCTGATCGGCGGAGTAGCGCTCTCTTGCGATCAGCGCCGCACCGAACGCACCCATAATGCCAGCGATGTCCGGGCGGATGGCTTCGCAGTTGGCGATCCGCTCAAAGCTTCGAAGAACGGCATCGTTGTAGAACGTACCGCCCTGTACGACGATGTGGCGTCCCAGCTCGGTGGCATCGGAAACTTTAATTACTTTATATAATGCGTTTTTGATGACGGAACAGGCAAGTCCGGCAGAAATATCAGCAACGGATGCGCCTTCTTTCTGTGCCTGTTTTACCTTGGAATTCATAAATACGGTACAGCGGGTACCAAGATCGATCGGGTGTTTTGCGAACAGTGCTTCGTGTGCAAAATCCTGTACACTGTAGTTCAGGGACTGCGCGAAGGTTTCGATAAAGGAACCGCAGCCGGAGGAACATGCTTCATTGAGCTGTACGCTGTCTACAGTGCCGTTTTTGATCTTGATACATTTCATATCCTGACCGCCGATGTCGAGAATACAGTCGACTTCCGGATCGAAGAATGCTGCGGCATAGTAATGAGAAATCGTTTCAACCTCACCCTCGTCCAGCATCAGCGCAGCTTTGATGAGTGCTTCGCCGTAACCGGTGGAACAGGACCAGGCGATCTGTGCGGAATCCGGCAGTTTGGAGTAGATTTCCTGGATCGCGCGGATCGAGGTGCCGAGCGGATTTCCGTGGTTGTTGCTGTAGAAGGAATACAGAAGAGCGCCATCCTCACCAACGAGTGCGGCTTTTGTGGTTGTGGAACCGGCATCGATTCCGAGATAGCAGTTTCCTTCGTAAGTGGAAAGATCAGCCGTTACAACATTGTTGACGCTCTGGCGGGCCAAGAATGCATCGTACTCCTCCTTGTCTTTAAACAGCGGTTCGAGACGGGCAACCTCAAAATCGATGGCTACTTTTTCTTCGAGCCGTTTTTTCAGCGCGAGAAGAGAAACCTCGGTCTTTCCATCTGCATTCATTGCAGAACCGATGGCTGCAAACAGATGAGAGTTGTCCGGCACGATCGCGTGCTCGTCATCCAGCTTTAAGGTGCGGACGAACGCTGTCTTTAATTCCGAGAGGAAGTGCAGCGGGCCGCCAAGGAAGGCAACGTGGCCGCGGATTGGTTTACCGCAGGCAAGACCGGAAATGGTCTGGTTGACGACTGCCTGGAAAATAGAAGCGGCAAGATCCTCTTTTGTTGCACCGTCGTTGATGAGCGGCTGGATATCCGTTTTTGCGAATACACCGCAGCGGGCAGCGATCGGGTAGATGGCCTGGTAATGTTTCGCATACTCATTCAGGCCGGTTGCATCGGTCTGCAGAAGAGAAGCCATCTGGTCGATGAATGAACCGGTACCGCCGGCGCAGATACCGTTCATACGCTGTTCGACATTGCCGCCTTCAAAATAGATGATTTTGGCATCCTCGCCGCCGAGCTCGATGGCAACGTCGGTCTGCGGAGCCAGCGCTTTTAACGATGTGGAAACTGCGATAACCTCCTGCGTGAACGGAATGCCAAGATGGTTGGCAAGCGCGAGTCCGCCGGAACCGGTGATGACGGGCTGCAGGGTCAGTTCGCCCAGTTTTTCGTGGGCTTCCCCGAGCAGATGGGCAAGTGTTTCCTGGATGTTTGCAAAATGGCGCTCGTAATCGGCAAAGAGAAGCTGGTTCTCTTCGTTGAGGATCGCAATTTTAACAGTAGTGGAACCGATGTCGATTCCAAGAGTATATTTTTTATCAGTCATGAATCAAACTCCTTTTATAATAAGAAACAATCTCAACACATTATACGACAAAAAATAAGGAAATACAATTGGGAAAAAGGCGATGTCTTATGAAAAAAGTATAAAGTCCTTGTGAAAAATGGAGAAAGCGGGAAAGAAAAAAGAGAGAAAAAAGAAAATTCAGGCATTGTCAAAAACAGATTTTGCCTGTATACTAAAAATAGTATGCCCTGCATGAAAACAGGAGGCAGGGATCATTGAGAAAGGATGAAAAGCGTTATGTATAAAATTCTGAAAATGGAAGGAAGAGCGAAGCGCGCCCATATGGAAACCGTGCACGGCAATATCGAAACGCCGGTATTCATGAATGTCGGAACTGCAGCAGCAATCAAGGGAGCTGTTTCCACCGAAGATCTCCAGCAGATCGGCACGCAGGTAGAACTTTCCAATACGTATCACCTCCATGTGCGCCCGGGAGATGAAGTCGTAAAGAAGATGGGCGGACTCCACAAATTCATGGTCTGGGACAAACCGATCCTGACCGATTCCGGCGGATTCCAGGTGTTTTCTCTGGCAGGCCTTCGGAAAATCAAGGAGGAGGGTGTCTATTTCCACTCGCATGTAGATGGAAGAAAGATCTTTATGGGACCGGAGGAGAGTATGCAGATCCAGTCCAACCTGGCTTCAACCATCGCGATGGCTTTCGACGAGTGCCCGTCGAGTGTGGCAGAGCGCCGTTATGTGCAAAACTCGGTCGACCGCACGGCGAGATGGCTGCAGCGATGCAAAAATAAGATGCAGGAGCTGAACCAGCGGGAAGACACGATCAACAAACATCAGCTTCTGTTCGGCATCAACCAGGGTGCGATCTATGAAGACATCCGCATCGACCATGCAAAACGGATTTCCGAGATGGATCTCGATGGCTATGCAGTCGGCGGTCTGGCAGTAGGAGAGAGCCACGAGGAGATGTACCATATTCTCGACGAAGTCGTTCCGTACCTGCCGAAAGACAAACCGACGTATCTGATGGGCGTTGGAACGCCGGCAAACATTCTGGAAGGCGTAGAGCGCGGCATCGATTTCTTCGACTGCGTATATCCGAGCCGGAACGGACGCCACGGCCACGTTTACACAAACCATGGAAAAATGAACCTGTTCAATCAGAAATACGAGCTGGATCCGCGTCCGATCGAGGAAGGCTGCCAGTGCCCGGCGTGCCGTCACTACAGCAGAGCCTACATCCGTCATCTGCTGAAAGCAAAAGAGATGCTCGGCATGCGGCTCTGTGTTCTGCACAACCTGTATTTCTACAATAATATGATGACAGAAATCCGGACCGCACTGGACGAGGGCAGCTTTGCTTCCTACAAACGGGCAAAACTCGCAGGATTTGAGGAATACGACAAAAAGTAATCGGGAAAGTATGAAATCTTTGGAAAATATCCGAAAAAGACTTGCCCATCGGTTCCGGATTGTGTATTATGATAGGTGTGTCTAAAGAACGGGATGTACTCTCGAATAACAGGAGGAAAGAAAATGTTTTTAGCAACAACAACAGCAGCAAACAGCGGTGTGATGAGCACTGGTATGTTAATTATGTGGCTGGTCATCATGTTCGGTATGATGTATTTCTTAATGATCCGCCCGCAGAAGAAAGAGCAGAAAAAACTGCAGGCAATGCTGAATGACCTCGCAGTCGGCGATGCAGTCATCACAACAAGCGGTTTCTACGGCGTAGTCATCGATATCACAGACGACGATGTCATCGTAGAGTTCGGAAACAACAAAAACTGCCGTATCCCGATGCGCAAAACAGCCATCACAGAGGTTGAAAAACCGGAGACAGCAGTCGTTGAAGAAAAAACAGAAAAGAAAAAATAATTTTACACGGCGAAAAGCCAAGAAAAACGCAGGTATTCAAAAAAACGAATGCCTGCGTTTTTTCTGCCCCGAAACTTCTTCGGCGGAACACGGCGAAAACGGGGAAAAATGCCGCGTATTTTTCTTTTAAATGGGAAAAAAGCAAAAAGATTATTGCGTTTCGTCCGATGCAAAGAAATTTCGTGTTGAAATTAGCGGAAAAATGGCGTATAATTTAGAAATGCTATAGACGCAGAGAAAATAGAACGGTTTTTCAGCCGGAAGAAAAGAGGGAGAAAGATATGGAATACCGTATTGGGTTAATTCACGGAGACGGAATCGGACCGGAAATTGTAAAGGAAGCAAAAAAAGTTCTGGACGCTGTCTGCGAGAAATATGGACATAAGTTTGAATATACCAACCTTCTGCTGGGCGGAGCCTCCATTGATGTGCACGGCGTGCCGCTGACAGATGAAACCATAGAAGAAGCAAAGAAATGCGACGCTGTCCTGATGGGCTCCATCGGAGGAGATGCAAAAACATCCCCATGGTACAAATTAAGCCCGGACAAGCGCCCGGAGGCAGGACTCTTAAAAATTCGGAAATCGTTAGGCCTGTTTGCAAACCTGCGTCCGGCTTACCTGTATCAGGAATTGAAAGATGCCTGCCCGTTAAAAGAAGAGATCATCGGCGAGGGCTTCGACATGCTGATTATGCGTGAACTGACCGGCGGCCTGTACTTTGGAGAGCGCAGCACTGTAGAAGAAAACGGCATCCGGAAAGCAACCGATACGCTGACCTACAGCGAGACCGAAATCCGCCGCATTGCAATCCGTGCATTCGACATCGCCATGAAGAGAAAGAAAAAAGTAACGAGCGTAGATAAAGCAAACGTTCTCGATTCCTCCCGTCTGTGGAGATCCGTAGTAGAGGATGTTGCAAAAGATTACCCGGAAGTTACCTTAGAGCATATGCTGGTCGACAACTGTGCGATGCAGATCGTCCACAATCCGTGCCAGTTTGACGTCGTTCTGACCGAGAACATGTTCGGAGATATTCTTTCCGATGAGGCAAGTATGGTAGCAGGCTCGATCGGAATGCTTTCTTCCGCCAGCCTGAACGAGACAAAATTTGGTCTGTACGAGCCAAGCCACGGCTCTGCACCGGACATCGCAGGAAAGAACATCGCAAACCCGATTGCAACGGTTCTGTCCGCAGCCATGATGCTCCGCTATTCCCTGGATCTCGATCAGGAGGCAGAGGCAGTCGAAAATGCTGTACAGAAAATTTTAAAAGACGGATACCGCACCGTAGACATTATGTCTGAGGGATGTACCCAGGTATCTACATCCGAAATGGGAGATCTGCTGGTAAAAGCACTGGCATAAAACTGTAAGATAAGAAAAGAGGAAAAAATCATGAGAAGTGATGCTGTAAAAAAAGGAATCGCACAGGCACCGCAGCGTTCTCTGATGCGTGCGCTGGGTCTGACCGAAGAAGAGATGAAAAAACCGCTCGTAGGAATCGTAAGCTCCTACAATGAGATTGTACCGGGCCACATGAACCTGGATAAAATTACAGAGGCTGTAAAAATGGGCGTTGCCATGGCAGGCGGAACACCGATCGTGTTCCCGGCCATCGCAGTCTGTGACGGTATCGCCATGGGCCACATCGGAATGAAATATTCCCTCGTTACCCGTGACCTGATCGCCGATTCCACCGAGTGTATGGCAATGGCACATCAGTTTGATGCCCTGGTATGTATCCCGAACTGTGATAAAAACGTACCTGGTCTTCTGATGGCAGCAGCAAGAGTCAACGTTCCGACCGTATTTGTCAGCGGCGGCCCGATGCTTGCCGGCCACGTAAAAGGCGAGAAGAGAAGTCTTTCGAGCATGTTCGAGGCAGTCGGCTCCTACGCTGCCGGAACCATGACAGAGGAAGACGTCTATGATTTCGAGTGCAATGCGTGCCCGACCTGCGGTTCCTGCTCCGGTATGTACACCGCAAACAGCATGAACTGCCTGACCGAGGTTCTCGGTATGGGCTTAAAAGGCAACGGAACGATTCCGGCCGTATACTCCGAGCGTCTGCGCCTGGCAAAGAGAGCCGGTATGCAGGTTATGGAGCTGTTAAAACAGGATATCCGTCCAAGAGACATCATGACAAAAGAAGCATTCTTAAACGCTCTGACCGTCGATATGGCACTGGGATGTTCCACCAACAGTATGCTGCATCTGCCGGCCATTGCGCATGAGGCAGGCGTAGAGCTGAATCCGGAGATGGCAAACGCCATCAGCGAGAAGACCCCGAACCTCTGCCATCTGGCTCCGGCAGGATACCACTACATCGAGGAGCTGAACGAGGCAGGCGGTGTTTATGCCGTTATGAACGAGCTGAATAAACTGGGTCTGCTGCACACTGAGTGCATGACCGTAACCGGAAAGACCGTAGGGGAGAACATCAAAGGATGTGTCAACAAAAATCCTGAGATCATCCGCCCGGTTGAGAATCCATACAGCAAGACAGGCGGTATCGCCGTTCTGAAAGGAAACCTGGCACCGGATACCGCAGTTGTCAAACGTTCTGCTGTTGTTCCGGAGATGCAGGTTCATGAAGGCCCGGCCAGAGTCTTTGACTGCGAGGAGGATGCCATCGAGGCAATCCGCGGCGGCAAGATCGTGGCAGGCGACGTTGTTGTCATCCGTTATGAGGGACCAAAGGGTGGTCCTGGTATGCGTGAAATGCTGAATCCGACTTCTGCCATTGCAGGTATGGGACTTGGTTCTTCCGTAGCCCTGATCACGGACGGCCGTTTTTCCGGCGCATCCCGCGGTGCGTCCATCGGTCATGTAAGCCCGGAGGCAGCAGAGGGCGGTCCGATCGCACTCGTTGAGGAAGGTGATCTGATCCGTATCAATATTCCGGAGCACAAGCTGGAGGTTGTCGTATCGGACGAAGAGCTGGCACGCAGAAAAGCTGCATGGACTCCGAGAGAACCAAAGGTAACGACAGGCTATCTGAAACGCTACGCAAAGATGGTTTCCAGTGCAAATAAGGGAGCTATTCTGGAGTTCTAATTCAGAAAAACTATGAGAAACACGCTCTGCGAGTTTCTCATAGTTATCGCGGCAGTCGCCAAGGTCTCGTGCAAGCACGGACTTTGGCTCGTTGCCCGCGTAAATCATAAAATCATATCAGCCGTCCGAACGCGCTTTTTCTCGGATGGCTGATTTCATAAACAGATTTCATACACAAAGCGAAAAACATAAGGAAGGAATCATACAGACATGGAATTAACTGGATCACAGATTGTTATCGAGTGCCTGAAGGAGCAGGGTGTGGATACCGTGTTCGGCTATCCGGGCGGAACCATTTTAAATATCTATGATGAACTTTACCGTCATCCGGAAATCCACCATATCCTGACCTCACACGAGCAGGGTGCTGCGCATGCGGCGGACGGATATGCGCGTGCTACCGGAAAAACAGGCGTCTGCATGGCTACAAGCGGCCCGGGCGCAACGAATCTTGTCACCGGAATTGCAACCGCCTACATGGATTCTACGCCGATGGTAGCGATTACCTGCAACGTAGGAAAGGCACTGCTTGGAAAAGACAGCTTTCAGGAGATTGACATTGCGGGTGTCGCAATGCCGATCACAAAATACAGTGTGATTGTAAAAGATATCACCGTTCTTGCAGATACGCTGCGCCGTGCGTTTACGATCGCAAAGAGCGGAAGACCGGGCCCGGTTCTGGTCGATATTACAAAAGATGTCACAGCGGCAACGTATGAGTACGAGCCGAAGACTCCGGAGAAAATTGAACCGTTTACTGAGAGAATTACAGAAGAAGGCCTGGATCACGTCGTATCCCTGATTCAGGAGTCGAAACGCCCGTATATTTTCGTGGGCGGCGGCAGTATCATCTCCGGCGCGTCCGAGGAAGTGCGCGAACTGGCACACCGCATCCAGGCACCGGTCTGCGACACCCTGATGGGAAAAGGTGCGTTCCCGGGAACGGATGAGCTGTACACCGGCATGCTCGGTATGCACGGAACGAAAACATCGAACTACGGCGTGACAAAGTGCGATCTGCTGATCGTGCTCGGCGCAAGATTCTCCGATCGTGTCACCGGAAACGCTGCAAAATTTGCCAATAACGCAAAAATCGTTCAGATCGATGTGGATGCGGCAGAAATCAACAAGAATGTTGTTGTCGAGTCGAGCATCATCGGAGACGTCAAAGAGGTCTTAAAACGGCTGAATGCGAAGCTGGAGCCGATGCACCATGACGAGTGGATTGCCGAGATCGAGGCGATGAAGGAAAAATTCCCGCTGAAGCATGAAGAAGGCCTTACCGGACCGCTCGTGATTGAGAAGATCTACAAGGCGACGAACGGGGAAGCCATCATCACGACCGATGTCGGACAGCATCAGATGTGGGCGGCGCAGTATTACCGTTATACGAGCCCGAGAACGCTTCTGACCTCCGGCGGTCTTGGAACGATGGGATTCGGTCTTGGAGCAGCCATGGGCGCAAAAATGGGACGCCCGGACAAAACGGTCATCAACATCGCAGGTGACGGCTGTTTCCGTATGAACATGAATGAGCTGGCAACACTTTCCAGACACAACATTCCGGTCATCGAGGTTGTTGTCAACAACCACGTACTCGGCATGGTACGCCAGTGGCAGACGCTGTTCTACGGAAAACGGTATTCCAATACCGTTCTCCAGGATCAGGCAGACTTTGTCAAGGTTGCTGAGGCGCTCGGCGTAAAGGGCATCCGCGTGACGAAAAAAGAGGAGATGGGTCCTGCCATCCGTGAGGCAATTGAGGGCGGAAAACCGGCGCTCATTGATGTCTGGATCGACTGCGACGAAAAAGTATTCCCGATGGTACCGGCAGGAGCTCCGATTGAGGATGTCTTTGATGCAGAGGATCTGGCAAAAAAGGAACAAGAAAAGGATTGACAGGTTTCTGACAAAGAGGTATCATAGTTTCAACGTGGTAAAGCAATACCGTATTACCGCATGAATCGCACAGATGTGATTACAATGGAAACCATCGGTCTACTATCGGTGGTTTCCTAGTAAGATAAAGTAACACCAGGGGCAAAAGTTCGAAAGTCTGACGCAAGCAAAGCTTACAGGAAGATTTTTGAACTTGGGACCCGCAAAATATGAGTAAGTAGCCATTTTTCGGAGAAAAATGAGCGGAGTACGAATATTTTGCAGATTACGGGAGCACGAAGTGCGGAGTAATCTGGTGCAGAAAAGAGAAACAGGAGGATGAGAAAAATGAGCAGAGTCTATAATTTTTCCGCAGGACCGGCGGTTCTGCCAGAGGAAGTGTTAAAAGAAGCCCAGGAGGAAATGCTGGATTACCGCGGATGCGGCATGTCCGTCATGGAGATGAGCCACCGTTCCAAAGTATTCCAGAACATCATCGATGAGGCAGAAGCAGATCTTCGTGATCTGATGGGAATCCCGTCAAATTACAAAGTTCTGTTTCTCCAGGGCGGTGCATCCCTGCAGTTTTCCATGATCCCGATGAACCTGATGAAAAACGGTGTCGCAGATTACATCGTAACAGGCCAGTGGGCAAAGAAAGCATACGCAGAGGCACAGAAATACGGAAAGGCAAACAAAATTGCCTCCTCTGAGGATAAAACATTTTCCTATATCCCGGACTGCAGCGATCTTCCGATCAGCCCGGATGCCGACTATGTTTATATCTGCGAAAACAACACCATTTACGGTACCAAATACAAAAAACTGCCGAATACCAAGGGCAAAACCCTGGTGGCAGACGTCTCCTCCTGTTTCCTCTCCGAACCTGTCAATGTCTCTGATTACGGCATCATCTACGGCGGTGTCCAGAAAAACATCGGACCTGCCGGAATGGTGATCTCCATTATCCGTGACGATCTGATCACCGACGATGTCCTGCCGGGAACACCGACCATGATGAAATTCAAGACACACGCAGACGCAGGCTCCCTGTACAATACACCGAACTGCTACTGCATCTATATGTGCGGCAAGGTCTTCAAATGGCTGAAGAAAATGGGCGGCCTGGAAGTTATGAAACAGCGCAACGAAGAGAAAGCAAAGCTGCTGTATGATTTCCTGGATCAGAGCAAGCTCTTCAAAGGAACCGTTGTACCGGAAGACCGTTCTCTGATGAACGTTCCGTTTATCACCGGAAATGCAGATCTGGATGCGAAATTCGTCAAAGAGTCCAAAGAAGCCGGACTTGAGAACCTGAAAGGCCACCGTACCGTCGGCGGTATGCGTGCAAGCATCTACAATGCAATGCCGAAAAAAGGCGTAGAAACACTCGTAGCCTTCATGAAAAAGTTCGAGGAGGAAAATCTCTAATGTTTCAGTATCATTGCTTAAATCCGATTGCAGGCGTAGGCCTTGCAAACTTTAATGAAAACTATCAGCAGACCGAGAGTCTGGAGGGAGCCGATGCGGTTCTCGTCAGAAGTGCAGCCATGCACGGCATGGAGCTGCCGAAGAGCCTCCTCGCTGTAGCAAGAGCAGGAGCCGGTGTCAACAACATTCCGCTTGCCGACTGCGCAGAGCAGGGTATCGTGGTCTTCAATACACCGGGAGCCAATGCAAATGGTGTCAAAGAGCTTGTACTTGCCGGTATGCTGCTGGCATCCCGTGATATCGCAGGCGGTATCGAATGGGTGAAGAGCGACAAAGAAGACGGCGATATCGCAAAGACAGCAGAAAAACAGAAAAAGAAATTTGCCGGCTGTGAGATCAGCGGAAAGAAACTCGGTATCATCGGCCTTGGTGCCATCGGCCAGCTTGTGGCAAATGCAGCCACCCATCTTGGTATGGAAGTATACGGATACGATCCATACATTTCTGTCGATGCAGCATGGAACCTGTCCCGCGACATTCATCACATCCAGAACGTGGAAGATATCTACCGCAACTGTGATTATATCACCATCCACGTGCCGCTTTTGGACAGCACCAAGGGCATGATCAACAAAGCGGCGATCGAAGAGATGAAAGACGGCGTGGTTCTTCTGAACTATGCAAGAGATCTTCTCGTTGACGAGGATGCTGTTCTCGCGGCTTTAAAGGCCGGAAAAATGAAGAAATATGTGACCGACTTTGCAAATCCGAAGGTAGTCGGAGCAGAGGGAACGATCGTTACCCCGCACCTTGGAGCATCCACCAAAGAATCCGAGGATAATTGTGCTGTGATGGCAGTCAAGGAAATCCGTGATTTCCTTGAGAACGGAAACATCAAAAACTCCGTCAACTTCCCGAATTGCAGCATGGGTGTATGCACAGGCGCAGGCCGTGTGACGATCTGCCACAAGAATATCCCAGGTATGCTGGGAGCCTTCACAACCGTTATGGGTAATGCGGATGTCAACATCAGCGATATGACAAACAAAGGTAAAGGCGATTACGCTTACACGATGATGGATCTGGAAAGCGAAGCAACCGAGGAGATAGTAAAAGCCCTCGAAGCAGTTGATGGTGTATTAAAGGTTCGTATCATTAAATAAAGAGAATCAAAGAAAATCAAAAAGTTACAGGAAAAGGCGGTGCCCGAAAACAGGGGTACCGCCTTTTCCTGTCAAGAACGGCAGAAGTTACTGCTGTTTGACTTCCTTTGGGTAAAGAACGGCACAAAAAAGAGAACTGCCCTGGGACAGTTCTCTTTGCCTGTAATGTATGGTTACGAAAAGATTTTCAGATTCGTTTCCAGACTGCTCCGCCGCGTACATCGGCAACTTCAATGCCCTGTGCTTTCAGATCGTCACGGATCTTATCTGCTTCCGCAAAGTTTTTGGCTTTCTTTGCTTCATATCGTTTTAAAACGAGCGCATCAATCTCCGGATCTCCCTCGCCGGTAATCTGATAACCGGATGCAGTGGAAGCGGAAGTTGTCTTTGCGGCCTCTTTTCTCTTTGCTTCTGCATGGGAGAGAAGGGCAAGGCCGAGCACCTGATCGAAATTGTCGAGAAGTGCCAGCTTCGTTGCATCGTTCATGTCTGCCTTTAAGACATCATACAGCGTTGTGATGGCAAGCGAAGTATTGAGGTCAGCATCGAGTGCTTTCTGGAATTTTTCTTTTAAAACACTCATGGAAGCTTCATCGACGGATCCGTTCTCCGGATTTAAAGCGGCGATACGGGCGATCAGCTTGTCGTAGGCAATTTTTGCGTTGTCCAGGTTCTCCCACGTAAACACAAGCGCTTTGCGGTAATGGGACTGCAGGCAGAAGAAACGGTAGATAAGCGGATCGTAGCCTTTTTCTTCCAGAAGAGAAACCGTCAGGAACTCACCTTTTGATTTCGACATTTTTCCGGTCGAGGTATTCAGGTGATGTACATGGAACCACTGCGGGCACCATGCATGGCCAAGGTAGCTTTCGGACTGCGCAATCTCGTTGGTGTGGTGCGGGAAGGCATTGTCCACGCCGCCGCAGTGCAGGTCGAGGTATTCTCCGTTGTACTTCATGGAGATACCGGAGCACTCAATGTGCCATCCCGGATAACCGATGCCCCATGGAGAGTCCCATTTGAGCGCCTGGTTCTCGAATTTTGATTTGGTAAACCAGAGAACGAAATCGTTTTTGTTGCGTTTGTTGGTATCTTCCTCTACGCCCTCGCGGACACCAACGGCAAGATCATCCTCATCGTGGTCGTTGAATACATAGTAGTGGTCAAGACGGCTGGTGTCAAAGTAAACATTTCCGCCGGCAAAGTAAGCGTAGCCGGTGTCCATCAGTTTTGCAATGATTTTAATATATTCGTCAATGCATCCGGTCGCCGGCTGTACGACATCCGGGCGCTTGATATTCAGCTTTTTGCAATCCGCAAAGAATGCATCAGTGTAATACTGTGCGATTTCCATGACTGTTTTATGCTCGCGCTTGGCACCTTTGACCATCTTGTCCTCACCGGTGTCCGCATCGGAGCTTAAATGGCCGACATCGGTAATGTTCATGACACGGTTGACGTTGTAGCCTTCATAGCGGAGTGCCTTTTCAAGAACGTCCTCCATAATATAACTGCGCAGGTTTCCAATGTGCGCAAAATGATAAACGGTAGGTCCGCAGGTGTACATTTCTACACGGCCCGGTGTGTGTGTCTGGAATTCAGCTTTTTTATGGGTTGCAGAATTATAAAGATACATAAAAGAAGTCTCCTTTTTTCTTTTCGTGCGGATACGGATGCAGAAGTGATGATACACAGGAAAGCAAAAAAGCGTCTGCTGTATCCGACAAGGATATCAGAGACGCCGCGTGCGGTGCCTGTTTTCCGTGTACTGCACTGGTTCCTTATTAAAATTAATATTAGCAGGATTTTTTTTTGCTGTCAATAGTCCGGAGGCTGTCGAAGACAAAAAGTAAAACGCATTTAATAAGAAGAAATACATTTTTCAGAAATAAAAAGACAGTGCTGCAGAACGCAAATGGAAAGAAACAATTATTTGTGTAATCTTTTTTTTATTATAAAACCGAAGAATACAGGAAAATAGAAAAACGGCATCAGAACAATACCCAAAAAGAGGAAAATAGAGGATTTTGATGACTTTAAATGCAGTTTATACACTTTTCTCCTGCATCGGATATTGACAAACAGAGAGAGTTCTGGTTATAATGAATGCAGTTGTTTTTGGACAAACGGACAAATGTACGGGCATGAGGGATGAAGAAAACAAATCTTGTTGGACGCATCTCCTTTTTGTACTCTTCGTTTTAATGTGGTAAAGTGCCAAAATGAAAAACGGTGGAATGGCGAAGCCGTTCCGGCAAATGTCCGGATGATGCAAAAACAACGCGAATCCATGAAAGGAGTTAGGAAGAATTATGAAAAGAAAAATTGTAAGCGCATTACTTGTTATGAGTATGACTGCAAGCCTGGTTGCCTGTGGAAATTCCGGCAGCGGAAGTTCTGATCCGGCGGATGAGAGTGTAAGCGTAAGCAGCAGCGCATCTTCCGAAAGCGATGCAAGCGCATCTGCAAGCAGTGAGAGCGAAGCCGAGGCAGAGGAGTCCGAAATGCCGGAAGGATACGACGAGACCAGCACAGAGCTCTATAACGAGGCACTGGGCGATTTCAACGATGCACTTGCTACTGCAAAGGAAGCAGAAACGGTGGATGAGAGATATGCCCTGATGGCAGTTGCCGAGGGAAAACTGATGGAGTCCGCCATGATGTACCCGCTCACCTCAAGAGGTGGTACGTACGCGATGTACAGAATGGCTCCGCGCACCAAGGACTATACCCTTTGGGGAAGCGATAAGGACCGTTATCATCAGTATGTTGTAACAACTGACTTTATCAAAGCAGAAGATTACAACGAGATGAGAGCAAAATGGGATGAGCTCAAAGGAACAGGAACCTATGAGAGCTGGGTAAAAGAATATCTGGCAGGAAAAGGTTACACCTTAAAAGACAGCTTCTCCATGCCGTATGCGAGCGATCCGGTAACATGGGACGGACTTGCAACTTCCCGTGCGGCAGATACCGATGCGATCATCAATACCTATGACGGCCTGATGGAGTACGACGTAGAGGGAACTCTGCAGCCGGCACTGGCAGAATCCTATGAAGTATCTGATGACGGACTGACCTATACCTTCCACCTTCGTAAAGATGTAAAATGGACCGATTCCCAGGGACGTGAAGTGGATACTGTAAAAGCAGATGACTTCGTGGCCGGAATGCAGCACATGTGTGATGCACAGGGCGGTCTGGAATACCTGGTACAGGGCGTGATCAAAAACGTATCCCAGTACATCAGCGGTGAAGTTACCGATTTCGACGAGGTTGGTGTAAAAGCTGTTGATGACTATACCGTAGAGTACACACTGGAAGAGCCATGCAGCTACTTCATGACCATGCTGGGCTACACCATCTTCATGCCGATGAGCAGAAGCTACTATCAGTCCCAGGGTGGTAAATTCGGTGCTGAGTACGATTCTTCCGCAGCAGATTATCAGTACGGAAAAGATTCCAACTCGATCGCATACTGCGGCCCGTACCTGGTAACCAACGCTACAGCGAAAAATACCATCGTATTTAAACTGAGCGATTCTTACTGGAACAAAGACAACGTAAACATTAAAACCCTGACCTGGCTGTTCAATGACCAGTCTGATGTTACCAAAATGTACACAGATGCAAAAGCAGGTACCGTTGACTATGTAAACCTGAACACCTCCACTATGGAGACAGCAAAATCCGAAGGTCTGTACGACCAGTACGCAGTAGTTTCAGATACCGACGCTACTTCCTTCATGGGATTCTACAATATCAACCGTACTGCGACTGCAAATGCCAACGACGGAACAACAGCAAAGAGTACAAAGTCTGACGAAGAAATCCAGAGAACAAACAAAGCACTGCAGAACGTTCACTTCAGAAGAGCGATCAGCTTTGCAGCAGATCGTGGCGCTTACAATGCACAGCAGGTTGGCGAGGATCTGAAGTATACTTCCCTTAGAAATACCTTTACCCCGGGATATTTCGTAAGCCTGTCAAAAGACACTACCATTCAGATCAACGGAACCGACACAACCTTCCCGGCAGGCACCTACTATGGTGAAATCGTACAGAAACAGATCGACGCCGACGGCGTGAAGATCAAAGTATGGGATGCCGAAAACAAGACCAGCGATGGTTTTGATGGATGGTACAATCCGGAAAACGCAGTAGAAGAACTGAATACCGCAATCGAGGAGCTCGCAGAAGACGGTATCACCATCGATGAGAGCAATCCGATCCAGATTGAGTATCCATATCCGTCTGCAGTAGAAGTTTACACCAACAAAGCAAACTCCTACAAGAAATCAGTAGAGGCTGCCCTTGGCGGAAAAGTTGTGATCAATCTGGTTGATGCCGTAGACCTGGATGGATGGTACTATGCAGGATACTATGTAAACTATGGTTATGAACAAAACTACGACGTATATGATGTCTCCGGATGGGGTCCGGACTTTGGTGATCCGTGCTCTTATCTGGATACCATGCTTCCGGACTACGAAGGATACATGACCAAATGTTTCGGTATCTTCTAATTTTGGAAAAGGTAAAATTGGAAAGACCAGAACAGTTGAAAGCCAATGAATAAACCGGCAGGGGGATGGGGACAAAAAAAGCCATTCCCCTGTCATATTGTGTTAAGGAATGAGAGAATATGACAAAATATCTTTTTAAGCGTTTGTTGCATGGCCTTGTTTCCGTAGTAATCGTCGTTGGATGCGTTATGACTATGATCTATTCTCTGATGGACCGAAATCTGATTTTCGCACAGGATACCACCTATTCCCATCAGAGCAATAACCAGAAAAAGGTGTACAAATATCAGAAGTGGGAGACATACGGATATCTTGATTATGTAACCTATGCAGATTATTTGAACGCTCTCAAAGCAAAAGGCGAAATTGACGAGGATACGAGATCCAAAGCAGTAGCATTCGGAAGAACGAAAGACCAGGATTCAGAACTGGTATCTGAATATGTAAAGGAATTTACAGCTTATTATAAAGCAAAAGGTTACACCGTAAGAAGATACGATGCGATCATGATGGGTAAGAAAAAATATGCCAACGGCGGACAGCAGCAGCTGTTTGCATACAGGGATATTCCGCTTGCAACGCGTCTCGGAAAATATTTTTCCGGTTTGATTGACATCGACAGCATTCACGATGCTGCAAAGGTAGAAGGTAAGAGGGGGATTACATTTACCTTACACGATCCGGTATATGGGGGAAAGAAATTTTCACCGGCCATCATGGGAAATGGCACAACACACAAGTACCTGATGTACTTTGACTCAAAATTCCCATATTTCCATCAGAATATAATCACCATAAATTTAGGAAAGTCCTATTCCGTAAATGAGGGTGTGGATGTAGCACTGACCATGACCCGCGCGCAGGGATCCTACGTAAAATCGGAGATTACCTACCCAAGCGGTCTGGTGGAATACAGTGCAGACGATCTGCACAGCGCAACGTATATGAGCGAATCTCAGGATGCAAGCGCTGTTCATTCCGATCGGTTCACAGATGACTATACCAACGTGGATACAATTAAGAGTGGTAAATCAAAAATCGGCTATTCCTTTGTAATCGGTATCATTGCCGTAATTCTTTCCTATCTCATCGCGGTGCCGCTTGGCATTCTGATGGCGAGAAAGAAAGACAAACTGGTTGACCAGCTTGGAACCATCTATATTGTATTCATTATAGCAGTACCTTCACTGGCCTATATTTTCCTGTTTAAGGCAATCGGAGGAAAAATGGGTCTGCCAACCACCTTTGACATGGATTCGAAGAGCAAGCTGATGTATATTCTGCCGATCGTTTCTCTGGCACTGCCGCAGGTGGCAAACCTGATGAAATGGCTGCGTCGATACATGATCGACCAGATGAACTCCGATTACGTAAAATTCGCAAGATCCGGTGGTCTGACAGAGGGAGAAATCTTTACGAAACACATTTTGAAGAACGCAGCGATTCCGATCGTGCAGGGTGTTCCGGCGAGCGTACTGTTCGCACTGACCGGAGCCATCATCACCGAGCGTGTGTACGTAGTACCTGGTGCCGGTAATCTGCTGACCGAAGCAATCAGCAAATATGATAATGGTGTTATCGTAGGTGTTACACTGTTCTACGCAGTGCTCTCCGTGATTTCCATCATCCTGGGCGACGTTTTGATGTCCATGGTGGATCCACGAATCTCATTCTCAACGAAAGACAGGTAGGGACTTATGAATTATGATTTAGATAAATTCGGTCTGTCTGAGGAAGAACTGTTTTCTCCTGTAGATAACAGCTCTCTGGAGTCTGAGAAAATTACGGCTCCGAGATATTCCTACTGGCATTCCGTCTTCCGCGTATTTTTTAAGAAAAAAATCAATATTGCCGTACTTTGCCTCCTGGGTGTGATTCTGCTGATGACGTATGTGTATCCGCTCTTTGTGGAGTACGACCGTTTCGCCAATCTGATGAACGGCGCGACAAAACATCTGTCTCCAAGCAAAGCATTGCAGCAGCTTGGATTCAATATTCACTGGATTTTAGGATCCGGTGCTTCCGGACAGTCGACCTTTGATGCTGTCTGGTTTGGTTCCAGAATTTCAGTTTCCCTGGCGTTTATCTGTGCGCTCATCAACCTTTCGATTGGTGTGATTGTCGGATCTGTCTGGGGATTTTCGAAGAAGGTTGATGTCTTCATGATGGAGGTTTACAACATCATCGGAAATATTCCGTATGTACTTCTGATCTCCGTCCTGGTGCTTATCTTTTCTCCGAGCTTCTGGACCATGGTATTTGCACTGACCGTTACCGGATGGCTTGCCATCGCGTACTTTATCCGTACGCAGGTCGTTATCATCCGTGACAGAGAGTATAATCTGGCATCAAAATGTCTTGGAACTTCGATTTTCCGCATTGCGATGAAGAATATTCTCCCGTTTATGACATCTGTCATTGTTACTCTGGCGGCAACTGAGATTCCGTCCTACATCTCTTACGAGGTGTTCCTGGCTTACATCGGTATGGGACTTTCTGACATGTCTCTGGGAAGACTGATCTATGAGGCTGAGGGTGCCATGCTGACACCGGGATGGGGATTCGAATTCTGGAGTCCGGTTGTTGTCGCTTCAATTATCACCGTAGTATTATATGTAGTTGGACAGAACCTTGGAGATGCGTCCGACCCGAGAACACATATGTAGGAAGGAAAGCCGCATGGAAGATAAAAAAGTATTATTATCGATTAAGGACTTACAGGTAAAATTCCGTGTCCGCGGCCGTATCCTGACGGCAATCCGGGGCGTAACGCTGGATATTTACGAGAATGAGTCCATTGCTATCGTAGGAGAATCCGGTGCCGGTAAATCCGTATTCACGAAAGCGTTTGCGGGTATGCTGGACAGCAACGGTTTCATCGATCAGGGAGATATCATTTTTAACGATGCCGAGCTGAGCGATACCGTTGTGCCGCTGAACTCTTATGCCAAAAAGACCATCGCATCCACCTGGGAAAAACTGAATGAGTATTCCAAACTGGAATATGGTTCAGAAGTATTCCTGAAAATGAAGGCGCTGGAGCAGGAAAAAGAAGAAAAAATGACGCTGAGCGAGGAAGAGCGTGAGAAAGCAGATGCTGAAATCAAGGAACTTGTAATAAAGAGAACCGAACTTTTCAACTATAAGCAGACACTCGATACTTCCAAAGAAAAAGCGAAAATCAAAGAGACATCTGCCGAGATTTCCCGACTGGATGGAGAGATCAAGGCTCTGCAGAAAGCAAAAGAGGAAAAAATCAAGGCACACAAACAGGCTGCCATGAACGATACGGCCTACAATCAGGCGTATGAGGCAAAAATGGCAGAGTACAAAAAAGAGTACGCCGGTCTGACAGCAAAAGAAATTACGGACGAGACGAGAAAGAGAAACGAGATTCTTGCCAAAGAGATCTATCTTTCTGTCGGACGTTACAAACTGCGTAAAAAGGTTCGCATGATCAAGAAGCTGCACGAGGCATTCAAAGCTGCGATGGAACGCGGTGTGGATCTGAATGACGAGCAGAAACGAAACGGCGTTTTCGACCAGGCTACCTTCCGCGTGCGCTATCTGGATGAGACATCGGAGCGGCTTCATGGAACCTGTATCATTAACCTGGCAAAAATCCAGGATCCGAATGACTGGGGTCAGATCCGCGGTAAGAAAATTGCAACTGTATTCCAGGATCCGATGACTTCCCTGAACCCGATTATCACAATCGGAAAACAGATTACTTCTGTTATCATGAAGCATCAGAATGTCAGCGAGGTGGAAGCAAGAGCACAGGCGCTTGAGCTGATGGAAAAGGTTGGTATTCCGAACGCAGAGCAGCGTTTCGATGATTATCCGTTCCAGTATTCCGGCGGTATGAGACAGCGTATCGTTATTGCGATTGCACTTTCCTGCCGTCCGAAGATTCTGATCTGCGATGAGCCGACAACTGCGCTGGACGTTACGATTCAGGCACAGATCCTGAAGCTGATCAAGGATCTTCAGAAAGAGTACAACTACACCATCGTGTTTATTACCCACGACCTTGGTGTCGTAGCGAATATCGCAGACCGTGTTGCCGTTCTGTACGCAGGACAGATCATCGAGTTTGCGAACGTAGAAGAGCTGTTCTACGATCCGCGCCATCCGTACACCTGGGCGCTGCTTTCTTCCCTGCCGCAGCTTGCGGAGCGGAATACAAAGCTGTTTTCCATTACCGGTACGCCGCCGTCTCTGTACAATAAGATTATCGGAGACCCGTTTGCACCGCGTAACCAGTACTGTCTGAAGATTGATACTCTGGAGGAGCCGCCGATGTTCAAGGTAACGGATACCCACTATGCCAAGACATGGCTGCTGGATCCGAGAGCGCCGAAGACAGAAAAACCGGAAGCTATTCAGAATATTCACGAAAAACTGTTAAAAGCATATAACTTATAGGAGAGTTTGAAAGTGTCTACAAAGCAGGAAAGCAAGACCACTGTTTCGCATCTGCCGGAGCATGGTCCGATTGACGAAAATGGAAGAGAAATCTTACTGCAGGTAAAAAATGTAGATATCACTTTCGGCAAGGGCGATGACGCAGTCAAAGCGGTAAAAAATGCTTCTTTTGACATCTACAAGGGAGAGACCTTCTCCCTCGTAGGCGAGTCCGGTTCCGGAAAGACAACGATCGGCCGTGCGGTCATTCGTGTCAACCCGTGTTCCGCAGGAGAGATCCTGTATAAGGGCGTTAAAATTTCCGGTAAGATTCCGCATTCCCTGGACCGGGAGGTTATCCGAAACATTCAGATGGTATTCCAGGATCCGGCCGCATCGTTAAATGAGCGTGCGACGGTCGATTATATCGTATCCGAGGGTCTTTACAACTTCCATCTGTACGAGAACGAGGCAGACCGTGTAAAGAAGGTAGAAAATATGATCAACGAGGTTGGTCTTCTGCCGGAGCATCTGACCCGTTATCCACATGAGTTTTCCGGCGGACAGCGCCAGCGTATCGGTCTGGCCCGTGCCATGGTTATGGAGCCGGAGCTGGTTGTAGCCGATGAGCCGATCTCCGCACTGGACGTATCGATCCGTGCCCAGGTCCTCAATCTGCTGAAAAAATTCCAGAGAGAAAAACAGGTTACCTATCTGTTTATTGCTCATGACCTTTCCATCGTACGGTTCATTTCCGACCGTATCGGTGTTATCTACAAAGGAAACATCGTAGAGGTTGCGGACGCAGAGGAGCTGTTCAACTTCCCACTGCACCCGTACACGCATTCCCTGATCTCTGCCATTCCGATTCCGGATCCGCAGCTTGAGAAGAACAAAGTGCTGTATACCTACGATCCGTCCATCCATGACTATTCGGTGGACAAACCGGAGTTCGTGGATATCGGACACAACCACTTTGTATATGGAAACAAGAAAGAGATCGAAGAGTACAAAGCACTCCGTGAAAAGGGAGAGCCGCTGCAGCCGATCACCATCCGCAAACCGGGTGAGAAAGTAAAAGAAGAGAACCATGAGGTTCATCTTTCCAAGGCAGAAGACGAGTTTTTGAAAACTCCGGTTCACGATACCGGAAGCATCTGGTACAAAGTGCTGTCGTTCTTCCTTCCGATCATCGGTATTATTGCAGCTTGTGTTTACAAAAAGAAACAGTACTATCACAACTACAAAGCATGCAAGCAGGGCGCGCTGTACGGATTTGCCGTACTTGCCGTGATTCTCCTGATCTTTATCATTGCATTGATTTTAGTTGTCCTATAGTGGACAGGAAAGAAAAAGTGGCCCGGAACCAGAAAAAAGATTCCGGTGCCGCTTTTTTGATTTACGCGAGCAACGAGCCAAAGTCCGTGCTTGCACGAGACCTTGGTGACTGCCGCGATAACTTGAGAAACTCGCGGAGCGTGTTTCTCATAGTTTACAGGAAACTTCGTTGAAGTTTTCTGTAAATTAAAAAAGTTGTGGCTTCCGGAACGAAGTGCGAGATGAATTCCGTTCCGATTTTACTTGACGGGCGATGTGTTTTTTGGGACAATAAATCACAGCGGAAAAGGAAAATTAGAATGAAAGAGGAGCAAAAAAATGGGAAGAACAGTAAAAGATCCGAACAGACGGCTGCCAAAGCCGGTACAGAAGGTCTGGCTTTCCGAAAAAAATGTCGGACGGCGCATCCTGCTTGTAGTACTGCTTCTGGCGACTGGATCCGGTTTTCTGGTGTATGGTTTTATGAACTTTCTGCACGGAGATTCCGGCTGGCGTGAGATCAGTGTAAAGGCAGGTGCGGATTTGAACTGCGGTGAGGATTTTACCTTGAAATATAACGTTGGCGCAAGCGGGGTTTCCACAGGCGGGGAGGCAAAGGCACTTTCGCTGCTTTACACAGATGCGGCGGTGAAAGGCTACCGGCTTTTCAATATAGATGAGAGCTTTGAGAATGTGACAAACCTGTATGATATCAACCAACATCCAAATGAAGTGCTGACGGTAGATCCGGTTTTATACGATGCACTGAAAAAAGTATCCGATGCCAATTGCCGGGAAATTTATCTGGGACCGCTGTATGCGTCCCTGGAAAATCTCTGCGCCAGCAATGATGATGCGGCTGCAGCGCAGTTTGATCCGAACCGGAACGATGCGGCAGCAGAAGAAACGGCAGCAGTTGCTGCCTTTACACAGAACCCGGATGATATTTCACTGGAGCTGTCAGGGGAAAACCAGGTCTGTCTGCATGTGTCAGACGCGTATCAGGCGTATGCCGCAGAGATGGGCTATACCGCATATCTCGACTTTTTCTGGATGAAAAATGCTTTTTTGATTGATTATCTGGCGGATACGATTCGCGGCGAGGGCTATCAGCTCGGCATTATTTCCAGTAAGGACGGTTTCGTGCGCTGTCTCGATGAAACGGGAGAAAAAGAGTACCGGTATCCGCTGTATCATCTTTCCGGGAACGAAATCCAGTCATACGGAACAATGACGTATGAAGGACCGAAAAGCATCGTGTTTTTCCACGCTTACCAGGCGGGCAGCCCGGATGCGTACCGCTATTATCAGTATCAGGACAAAACGATGTGCACGCCGTATCTTAGCGCGGCAGACGGAAAAGACCACACAGCAGCATCCGAACTGATCGTCTATTCCGGTGAATATGGCTGTGCCAATACGCTGCTTGCAGCATTTTCTGATTATCAGGCCGAATCGCTTTCCAGGGAGTCCCTGGAAACACTGACTTCACAGAACATTTACAGCATCTGGTTTGAGGACGATGAGATGCAGACGACAGATGAAGATCTTGCCGTAATCGTAGGAAATGAATAAAAAACAAACCAGATTTGCATTGTACAATCGCAGTTAGGATGGTAGAATAAAAACAGAATTTGAAAAATCATTTCCACAATCTGCAAGCCCCACTTCGCGATCTGTTTTGACCTTATCCGGTTGCTGCAGACCGTTTGGGCTGAAAATGGGACTCGCAGCTCACGAAAAGCTTTTTTCAAACACGCTCTGGCATGAATGAGTGCTTTTTTATGCGATTTTGTATGGGGGAAGCAGCAGCGAGAGCACGTAAAATAAAAAAGGAGGGGTTATAATTTTGAAAATGGAAGAAAAATTATACGATTATATGGATTGGGCGGAAATAGAAGCCGTGGTCTATTCCGAGGAAAATCATCCAAGAGACATCTTGGGACCGCGCGTAACGGAGGATGGTATTTTGATTCAGGCGTTTTTCCCGGGCGCAACCCGTGCAGCCGTACATACGATCCGCGACGGAAAACAGACCGAGATGGTTTGCGAGGATGAGGCGGGATTTTTCGCTGTGCTGCTTCCAGGAAAGAAAATTCCGTCCTATACGCTGATCTACTGGGACGGCGACGGAAACCAGATGGAGCATTACGATCCGTACGCCTATCCGATGCAGTTCACCGAGCAGGAACAGAAACAGTTTGAAAACGGCATCTGTTATTCCATCTATGAGAAGCTGGGTGCACACCCGGTAAAGATCGATGGTATCAGCGGTGTTTACTTCGCTGTCTGGGCACCGAATGCGATCCGTGTCAGTGTTGTCGGAAATTTCAATAACTGGGACGGAAGAGCATATCAGATGAATCTTCTGGAGTCCGGAATCTACGAGCTCTTTATCCCCGGTGTTCGCGCGGGCGACATCTATAAATATGAAATTAAGGCAAAGGGCGGTCTGACGTATCTGAAATCGGATCCATACGCGAATGCAGCACAGCTGCGTCCGAACAATGCGAGTGTTGTGGTTGATCTTGGAAAATATGCCTGGCAGGATGAGAACTGGATGAAGAAGCGTGGTGTCACACAGGGCGACAAAGCGCCGATTTCTGTTTATGAAGTGCATCTTGGCTCCTGGAAAAAACCGGACGATGGCCGTGAATTTTATAACTACCGTGAGATCGCTCCGATGCTGGCTTCTTATGTGAAAGAGCTCGGCTACACCCATGTTGAGCTGATGCCGGTGATGGAGCATCCGCTCGATGAATCCTGGGGTTATCAGGTAACGGGCTATTACGCACCGACAGCACGATACGGAACGCCGGATGACTTCCGCTATTTTATGGATACGATGCACCAGAACGACATTGGTGTTATTCTCGACTGGGTACCGGCACACTTCCCGCGCGATACCTTCGGACTTTCTGCGTTTGACGGAACGTGTCTGTACGAGCATTTTGACCCGAGACAGGGATCCCATCCACACTGGGGCACGCTGATTTACAATTACGGCAGACCGGAAGTAAAGAACTTCCTGATCGCCAATGCGCTTTTCTGGGCAAAAGAGTACCATGCCGACGGAATCCGTATGGATGCGGTTGCATCGATGCTGTATCTTGATTATGGCAAGCAGGACGGGGAGTGGGTCGCAAATATCTACGGCGGAAATGAGAACCTTGAGGCAATCGAATTTTTAAAACATCTGAACTCCATCTTCAAAAAAGAGTTCCCGGATGCGCTTCTTATCGCAGAGGAATCGACCGCATGGCCGAAGGTGACGGGAGAACTCGACGATGAAGGACTTGGCTTCGACTACAAGTGGAACATGGGCTGGATGAATGATTTTACGGAATATATGAAAAACGATCCGGTATACCGCGGGGCACATCACGATCAGCTGACTTTTTCTATGGTATATGCATACTCGGAGAAATTCATGCTGAGTCTGTCGCACGATGAAGTGGTTCACCTGAAAGGGTCTATGTATACCAAAATGCCGGGTACACCGGAGCAGAAAATGGCAAATCTTCGTCTGGCGTACGCTTATCAGATGGTGCATCCCGGAAAGAAGCTTCTGTTTATGGGACAGGAATTTGGACAGGAAAAAGAGTGGAATGAGAAACAGTCCCTGTCCTGGGAGCTTCTTGAGGACAAGGAACATCTGCAGCTAAAAAACTATATGGCGGCACTTCATGCATTCTACAAAGCAAATCCGGCATTGTATCAGCTTGACGAAAAGCCGGAGGGCTTTGAGTGGATCAATGGCATGGAGTGGGAAAAGAATCTTCTGATCTTCCTTCGCAGAACAAGGAAGAAAGAAGATACGCTGCTTGTCGTATGCAACTTCTCGAATGTCGAGTACGATGATTTCCGCATTGGTGTGCCGTATCCAGGAAAGTACAAAGAGATGTTCAACAGCGATGCGGAAAGCTATGGCGGAACAGGCGTCGGAAATCCACGCGTGAAAATGTCGAAAAAAACAGAGTGCGATGAGCGGAAAAACTCGATTACCGTAAAACTCGCACCGCTTTCTGTTCAGGTATTTTCTTATACGAAGCCGGAGACGGGCGCTGCAAGCAATAAGAGCGCAAAGGCAAAAACTGCAGCGAAAGCGGCAGCAGAGAAGAAAACCGGAAAGAAGGGAAAACCGGCTGGAAAAACGGAAGAAGCAGTAAAAGCAGTAAAAGCAAAGAAAACAACAAAGACTGCCCAAAAAGCAGAGAAAAAGGTATCGGAAAAAACGGTGAAAACCGCAGAGAAAAAGCAGGGAACTACGACTGCGACAGAGAAGGTGGAGAAAGCCGTAAAGCAGGCGATCGACAGCAAACCGGTGAAAACGGTAGAGCAGACGGTGGACAAGCTGGTGAAAGCCGGAAAATCCGCAGCGGCAGAGGCAGCAAAAGCCGTGGAAAAATACCGCGCAGCCGCCGATCCGGAAAAGAAGCCGGCTACAAAGCCGAAAACAAAGCCGGAAACCAAGTCGGAAGCAAAATCAGAGGCAAAACCAGAGACAAAAACGAAAAAAAGCACAGGCATGAGTGAACTCGGCGAGGAGCTGCAGAGAAAATTCGAGACAGAGGAGAGATAACACATGGTGAATCTGACAGCGGCGGAACGCGTCTATGAATACTGGATCGACAAGGCCTCTTCGGCTGCCGATCTGGTGCTGAAGATCGTGTTTGCAGTAATTCTGTTTCTGGTTGCACGCAAACTGATCCTGTGGCTCTGCGATCTGATCCGGAAAAACATGCGGCGTTTTCACACGGAGGAGGCGGTGGTCAGTTTCACCGCTTCCATGGTGAAATACAGTCTGAACACGCTGCTGGTGCTGACCATTATCGTTCAGCTCGGCATCGTATCCGAAGCGTCGATCGCAGCAGCCATCGCCTCCGCCGGCGTTGCCGTATCCCTGGCATTGCAGGGCGGCCTCTCGAACTTTGCAGGCGGGGTGATGATTCTGCTGCTGAAGCCATTTAAGGTCGGTGACTACATTATCTTCCCGGGCGAAGGCCAGGAGGGAACGGTCAAAAAGATTGAGATGTATTACACGACAATCAACAGCATCGACAACCGTACCATCATGATCCCGAACGCCAATCTTACGAATCACACCATCATCAACGTGACGGCAATGGACCGCAGAAAGCTGGAAATCAAAGTCGGCATTTCTTATGAGTCCGATATCAGAAAAGCGAAGGACATCCTGCGTCGCCTCGTTGAGGAGGAGCCGCATTTTCAGTCGGAGGAGCAGCAGTTTTTCGTAGATGAGCTGGGCGAGAGCGCGATCACGGTCGGTCTGCGCGCCTGGGTCGCAACGGAAAATTACTGGCCGGTCAAATGGAAAATGAATGAGCGCATCAAAGAAGAGTTTGACGCGGCGGGAATTTCCATCCCGTATAACCAGCTCGATGTCCACATCTGCCCGGAACCGGCGAACAAAAAAGCCGGAAAAGGCGATAAATAAAGGATATTTTGAAAATTAACCCTTGCAATTGCACGGAAAAGGTGCTATAGTAAAGTTGTTAATAAGTGACTGTTAAGGAGTGGACGATTTCGTCCACTCTTTCTTGTGTACAGGGAAATGAAAGAATTTTTCGAAAGTTTCCCTGAATCAAAAAGGTGGTGAGGATTTGAGCAGAAGAGAAGAATACGAACAGAAGGCAGAAGAACTGATCACTCCGATTGTAGAAGCCAATGGTTTTGAACTGGTGGATGTGGAGTATGTCAAAGAGGGCGGTACCTGGTACCTGCGTGCTTACATTGACAAAGAAGGCGGAATTACCGTGGATGACTGCGAAATCGTCAGCCGTGCATTTTCTGACCGGCTGGACGCAGAGGACTTTATCGATGACGCCTATATCATGGAGGTCAGCTCCCCGGGTCTTGGACGTCCGCTGAAAAAAGAGAAAGACTACAAGAGAAGCATGGGAAAAGAGCTGGAAATCCGGACATACCGTGCGATCGAGAGAAACCGGGAATTTTACGGAATACTCACCGCATATGATGATAACAGTGTGACCATTTTGGAGGAGGACGGAACAGAGCGCGTCTTCCAGAAAAGCGATATTGCATTGATCCGTTTAGCATTTGATTTCTAAACAGACGCAGATACAGGAGGAAAAGAGAAAAATGAATACAGAATTAATGGAGGCCCTTGAAGTTCTTGAGAAAGAGAAGAATATCAGCAAAGATACCCTGCTTGAGGCAATTGAGCAGTCGCTGATCCAGGCCTGTAAAAACCATTTTGGCAAAGCAGATAATGTAAAGGTAAGCATTAACGCCCAGACTGGTGATTTCAAAGTCGTAGCAGAGAAAACCGTTGTTGATCTGGTACAGGATCCGATCATGGAGATCGCCCTTTCCGATGCAAAACGTGCAGACTCCCGCTATGAACTCGGCGATATCGTTCCGGTAGAAATCAAATCCAAAGAGTTCGGCCGTATTGCAACCCAGAATGCCAAAAACGTCATTCTTCAGAAGATCCGTGAGGAAGAGCGTAAAGTTCTGTTTGATCAGTACTTCGAGAAAGAGCACGATGTGGTTACCGGTGTGGTACAGCGCTATGTAGGACGCAACGTCAGCATCAACCTCGGTAAAGTAGACGCTCTGCTGACCGAGAACGAGCAGGTCAAAGGCGAGAAATTTGAGCCGACCCAGCGTGTGAAAGTATACGTTCTGGAAGTAAAGAATACAACCAAGGGACCGAAAGTCATGGTATCCCGTACCCATCCGGAACTCGTAAAACGTCTCTTTGAGTCTGAGGTTTCCGAGGTTGCAGAAGGCATCGTAGAGATCAAGAGCATTGCCCGTGAGGCAGGAAGCCGTACGAAAATGGCAGTATGGTCCAACGATCCGAACGTCGATGCAGTCGGCGCATGCGTCGGTATGAACGGAAGCCGTGTCAACGCGGTTGTCAATGAGCTGAACGGAGAGAAGATCGACATCATTACATGGGATGAGAACCCGGCACTCCTGATCGAGAACGCACTGAGCCCGGCAAAAGTTATCTCCGTTATGGCAGATCCGGATGAGAAGACCGCAAAAGTAATCGTTCCGGATTACCAGCTTTCCCTTGCCATCGGTAAAGAGGGACAGAACGCAAGACTTGCCGCACGTCTGACCGGATTCAAGATCGACATTAAGAGCGAGACCCAGGCACGCGAGGCAGGAGACTTCGACTACGTAGACGAAGAGGAATACGAGGAGGAGGACAATTACGATGAGTCCGCAGCAGAGGAGGAAACCATCTCTGCAGAAGAAAACTTCGACGAGAATGATGTAGAAACAGCAGAGAAAGCCGGAGACGAAGAGTAATTAAAATAAAAACAAAGGCGGGATGAGCATTTGAGTACAGTTCGTAAAGTGCCGCTGCGTAAATGCATTGGCTGCAATGAAATGAAAAACAAAAAAGAAATGATCCGCGTGGTGAAAACCACCGAAGGAACGATTGTTCCGGACACAACCGGAAGAATGAACGGACGCGGTGCTTATGTCTGCTCTCTGGAATGTCTGGGGAAAGCAATGAAAAACAAAGGACTTTCCCGTTCTCTGAAGGCAGAAATTCCATCAGAGGTTTATGAGCAGTTAAAGGAGGCATTTGCGAAGATTGAACAGTCAAAGTAAAGGATTATCCATGCTGGGCCTTGCCATGAAGGCGGGTAAGGTATCGAGCGGCGAATTTGCGACCGAGCAGGCCGTAAAGAGCGGCAGCGCATACCTTGTCATTCTGGCGGAAACGGCGTCGGCCAATACACAGAAGAAATTTCGCAATATGTGTGCATACTATAAAGTGCCATGCATTCTTTTTGGGGACAAAGAGCAGCTTGGAAGAGCCATCGGAAGAGAATACCGTTCTTCCCTTGCCGTATGTGAAGCGCATTTTGCAGAAAAAATAGCAGCATTGTTGGCAGAAGCGTAAGGCGTAAGGCCGGAAAGGTCGGTGGATGGATGCAGGAAACACGAAAACCGCAGAAAGAGGAGAAAAGATCATTGGAAAAGAAAGATACAGAAAATATGGAAATGAAGAAACCGGAAGAGCAGGCAAAACCGAAGAAAAAGAAAATTATTTCCGTTGTGCGTCCGCAGAACGCAACAAGTAAAGAAGCAAAAGAGTTCACAAAGAACCAGGGACAGAAAAAAGACCGTCCGTCCCGCGGAAACGGCCGTCCGGAAGGAAACCGCAATGGAAACGGAAGAAGCGAGGATCGTCCGAACCGTGGAAACGGAAACGGCGGAAATGGAGATCGTCCGAACCGCAATGGAGACCGTCCGCAGGGAGAGCGCCGTTTCAACAATAACGGAGACCGTCCGAACCGCAATGGAGACCGTCCGCAGGGAGAGCGCCGCTTCAACAATAACGGAGACCGCCCGAACCGCAGCGGAGACCGTCCGCAGGGAGAACGCCGCTTCGGCGGAAACAATGGAGACCGCCCGAACCGCAGCGGAGACCGTCCGGGAGGAGACCGCAATAACGGCGGAAGAAGCGGAAACGGTGAGAGAAGCGGAAGACCATTCGGTGAGCGTTCCGCACGTCCAAACGGAGGCAGACCGGGAAATAATGGCGGAAGACCGTTCGCAGGAAAGGATGATGATTCCCAGAATCAGAACCGCCGTCCGGGAGGAGACCGCCGCAGAACCGAGCATAAGAGCTCTGCAGGCGATACAATGAGCCTTGGCATCAAGAAGCCAGGCCGTGATACAGGAAGAAAAGAAAAAGACAAAAACAAAGATTCTTTAAGAGAAAATAAATTCAGTGAAGACAGAGGAAGAGGCGGAAACCGTCCGAACCAGGGACATCATCAGCAGTCCAGACTCCCGAAAGCGCTCCAGAAACCGGTCAACAAACCGAAACAGGAAGCTCCGAAGGATGAGGTAAAGGAGATTACCCTGCCGGAGAAAATGACCATCCGCGAGCTGGCTGAGAAGATGAAAATGCAGCCGGCAGTCATCGTAAAGAAACTGTTCATGGAAGGAACGATGGTTACCGTAAACCATGAGATCGATTTCGAAAAAGCACAGGAAATCGCGCTTGATTATAACATCATCGCTGAGCCGGAAGAGAAAGTCGATGTGATCGAAGAGCTCTTAAAAGAGGACGAAGAGGATGAAAAAGACATGGTTCCGCGTCCGCCGGTAGTCTGCGTTATGGGACACGTTGACCACGGTAAAACATCTCTTCTGGACTGCATCCGGAACACCCATGTCACCGACCGCGAGGCTGGCGGTATTACCCAGCACATCGGTGCATACACCGTTTCGATCAACAAACAGAAGATTACGTTCCTTGATACCCCGGGACATGAGGCATTCACCGCTATGCGTATGCGTGGAGCCAATGCAACGGATATCGCCATTCTCGTTGTCGCAGCAGACGACGGTGTGATGCCGCAGACCGTTGAGGCAATCAACCATGCAAAAGCAGCCGGCGTTGAGATCATCGTTGCGATCAATAAGATCGATAAACCAGGCGCAAACGTAGAGCGTGTAAAACAGGAGCTCTCCGAGTACGAACTGATTCCGGAGGACTGGGGCGGAAGCACCGTATTCGTTCCGGTATCTGCAAAGAACAACGAAGGTATCGACGATCTGCTTGAGATGATCCTTCTGACTTCCGAAGTGCTCGAGCTGAAAGCAAACCCGAACCGGAAAGCAAGAGGTCTTGTCATCGAGGCTGAGCTGGATAAAGGAAAAGGACCGGTTGCTACCATTCTGGTACAGAAAGGTACCCTGCATGTCGGCGATTACATCGCAGCAGGCGCATGCTCCGGTAAAGTCCGTGCGATGATGGATGATAAGGGACGCCGCGTCAAAGAGGCAGGCCCGTCTACTCCGGTTGAGATCCTCGGACTTTCCGATGTTCCGAACGCAGGAGAGATCCTCGTTCAGACCGATAACGATAAAGAAGCAAAGAACTTCGCAGCAACCTTCGTGGCAGAGAACAAGAAGAACCTGCTTGAGGAGACAAAAGCGAAGATGTCCCTGGATGATCTGTTCAACCAGATTCAGGAGGGTAACTTAAAAGAACTGGCACTTGTTGTCAAAGCCGATGTACAGGGATCTGTCGAGGCAGTAAAACAGAGTCTTGTCAAACTCTCCAACGAGGAAGTTGCCGTACGCGTCATCCACGGCGGTGTCGGTGCGATCAACGAGTCCGACGTTATGCTGGCAACCGCATCTTCCGCCATCATTATCGGATTTAACGTACGCCCGGATGCGAACGCAAAATCCATGGCAGAGCAGAACGGCGTAGACATCCGTCTGTACCGTGTCATCTACCAGGCAATTGAGGATGTTGAGGCAGCCATGAAGGGTATGCTTGAGCCGGTTTACGAAGAGAAAGTTATCGGCCATGCCGAGGTACGTCAGCTCTTCAAGGCATCCGGTGTCGGAACGATCGCCGGAAGCTATGTACTGGACGGAACGTTCCAGAGAGGCTGCAAAGTTCGAATCAGCCGCGAAGGAAACCAGATCTTCGAAGGAAATCTGGCATCCCTCAAACGTTTCAAAGACGATGTCAAAGAAGTGCGCTCCGGCTATGAGTGCGGTCTTGTATTTGAAGGATTCAACGATCTTCAGGAGTTCGATCAGGTCGAGGCCTATATCATGGTAGAAGTGCCGAGATAGAAATGAGGAATTAAGTTGAGAAAAAACAGTATTAAAAACACCAGGATCAACGGGGAAGTACAGAAAGAGCTTTCCAACATCATCCGGAACGAGATCAAGGATCCGCGCATCGGAATGATGACCTCTGTCACAGCGGCAGAGGTAGCGCCGGATCTGAAGACGTGTAAAGTATATATCAGTGTGTTTGGCGATGATGAGGCGAAGAAAGAAACCATCCGCGGCTTAAAGAGCGCGGAGGGCTTCATCCGCCGTATGCTGGCCAAGACCATTAACCTCCGCAATACACCGGAGCTGACCTTTGTCCTGGATGAGTCGATTGAATATGGCGTTACGATGTCGAAACTGATTGATGAAGTAACACACAAAGAAGACAAAAAGGATGAGGAAAATGAAGAAAATTGATGAAATTCTAAACGGAGTCTCCTGCATGGCCATCGCCGGACACGTTCGTCCGGACGGTGACTGCATCGGTTCCTGCCTGGGATTATACCAGTATCTTCGCGACAATCGGCCGGAGATTCAGGCAGATGTCTATCTTGAGGATCCACGGCCGGAATTTTCCTATCTTCCGGGTTTTTCTGAGGTAAAGACAAGCTGTGAAGAGAAAGCGTACGACCTTGTGGTCCTTCTGGATGTATCCAGCGAGGAGCGCATCGGCGTTGCCGCACCGCTTCTTGCAAAAGCGGGAAAGACGATCTGCATCGATCACCATGTGACGAATACAGAATATTGCGAAATCAATCACGTAGAGCCGGATGCAAGCTCTGCCTGCGAGGTGCTGTTTGGGCTTCTGGAGGAAGAAAAGATCTCCGAGCCGTGCGCCGAGGCGCTGTACACCGGTATTGTGACCGATTCCGGCGTATTCCAGTACAGCAGCACCTCTCCGCACACGATGCGGGTTGCGGCCGCTCTGATGGAAAAGGGAGTTCCGTTTACCAGAATCATCGAGGATGCATTCTTCAAGAAAACATACGTACAGAACCAGATTATGGGACGCACGCTGACAGAGAGCATCATGCTTCTCGACAAGCAGTGTATTGTCGGTATCGTGCGGAAGAAGGTCATGGACTTCTATGGCCTGACAACGGGAGATATGGACGGCATTGTCAGCCAGTTAAAAAATACAGAAGGCGTTCACGTAGCGATCTTCCTGTATGAGCTGGAGCCGCAGGTCTTCAAAGTAAGCCTCCGCTCCGACGAGCTGGTTGATGTGAGCAAAATCGCAGCCGTATTCGGCGGCGGCGGCCATATCCGTGCGGCTGGCTGCACGATGTCAGGTTCTCCGTATGATGTAATCAACAATCTGACTCTGTATATCGAAAAACAGCTTCTTGCAGAAGAGGAAGAAGAGACGACAGAGGAAGAAGCATAAACAGGAAACAGCCGGGCGCAGAAAATACATCCACGCCCGGTTTTCTTGTGAAAAAGAGGGAGACAAAACAACATGATAAACGGAGTTCTGAACGTATGGAAAGAGGCGGGATTTACGTCGCATGACGTGGTTGCGAAGCTGCGCGGCATCCTGCACCAGAAAAAAATCGGCCACACCGGAACCCTAGACCCGGATGCGACGGGCGTGCTTCCGGTCTGCCTTGGAAAGGGAACGCGTCTCTGCGATATGCTGACCGATGAGACGAAGACATATGAAGCGCTGCTTCACCTTGGAATCGCAACGGATACGCAGGACATGAGCGGAACCGTGACAGCAGAAGCGCCAGTGACCGTGACGGAAGAAGAGGTGCGGGACTGCATCGCCTCGTTTGTCGGGGAGCAGCAGCAGGTGCCGCCGATGTATTCCGCGCTGAAGGTTAATGGAAAGAAACTCTACGAGCTGGCGCGGGAAGGCATCGTGATCGAGAGGAAGGCCCGCACGGTGCACTTTTACGAGATCAGCATTCTGGAAGTGAAGCTTCCGCTGGTGCGCATGGAGGTAACGTGTTCGAAGGGAACGTATATCCGCACCCTGTGCCACGATATCGGCGAAAAACTGGGCTGCCACGGATGTATGGAGCAGCTGATCCGCACGAGAGTCGGCCAGTTTGACCGAAACGGAGCGCACACGCTTGACGAGATCGCAGCGATTGTCGGTGAGGGCCGCCTTTCGGAGATCCTCGTGCCGGTCGATGAAATGTTTGCCGCGCTGCGCAGCTTTGCGACAGCGGACGATCATGCGAAAAAGCTTGCGGAAAACGGAAATCCGCTGAAACCGGCGCAGATCCGCGAAATCGGGGAAACTGCTTCCGGCGGGGACTTCGCAGAAGACGAGGAGTTCCGCCTTTATCTCGATGACGGAACGTTTGTCGGTATTTATCAATACAGACCATCACAAAACTTAACCAGACCGGTCAAGTTATTTCTGGAGAGAACATGAGATATCTAACAAAAACACTGGATTTTGACAGCAGAGGGGACAGCGTTGTAACCCTGGGAAAATTTGACGGCCTCCACCGGGGGCATATGCTTCTGATCCGTCGTGTCCTTGCAATCGGCAGAACGGAAGGACTGGAAACGGTTGTGTTTACGTTTGACGTGCCGCCGCAGTCGAAAGTGCAGCATGTCAAGCCGCATCAGCTGCTGACGAATGAGGAGAGAAGAGCCCGGCTCGAACAGCTTGGCATGGACTGCCTTGTGGAATGCCCGTTTGTGGATGAAGTGATGCACATGACGCCGGAAGCCTTTATCAAAGAGATTCTGGTGGATAAGCTGCACGCGAAAAAAGTTGTTGTGGGAAAGGATTTCGGTTTTGGCTACAAGAGAAGCGGCACAGCCGAAATGCTGAAAGAAATGGGCCCGTCCCTTGGTTTTGAAACCGAGATCATCGAAAAAGCAGAGGAAAACGGCCGCGAGATCAGCAGCACCTGGGCACGGGAAGAGCTGGAACAGGGCAATATGGAAGCCGTGAGCGGTCTGCTCGGCTACGATTACGCGGTTCACGGCGAGATTGTCCACGGTCATGCACTCGGCAGAACGATCGGCGTGCCGACCATCAATCAGATCCCGCCGGCAGAAAAGCTGCTTCCGCCGTTCGGCGTCTACGTTTCCGAGGTGAAAATCGAAGGAAAAATTTATTACGGTATCACAAACATCGGTGTTAAGCCGACGGTACAGGAAAAATTTACCGGCGTGGAGACGAATCTTTTTGACTGCAGCGAGGATCTCTATGGAAAACAGGCGGAGGTTTCTCTGTTAAAATTCCTGCGCCCGGAGCAGAAATTTGCTTCGATCGACGCGCTAAAAAACCAGCTCGATCATGATGTTGCGGCAGGAAAAAAATATGTAGAAAAAAAGTTCGCTCAGCAGTGAAACACTCGCTGTTTCGCTGCGTAAGAAAGTGATTCAGGTGTGGGCAGCTCTCCTTTTGCGAAGCAAAACTTAAAATGAGAGCTGCGAAAGTTACAGTTCGGAGAACTGTAACTACGTGAAAATTCATCGCGAAAACATCTGATTTTAGTATTTACAATTCGAAAAGCGTATGCTATACTAATCGAGTATGCGGGACAAAAAAGATCCCCGGACCCTGATTCAGAGGCAGGACACTCCGACCACTTCTTAGTCAGCGGTGCAATCAAAATAACAGGAGGAATTTAAAATGATTTCGAAAGAAAAAAAACAGGCAATCATCAAAGAGTATGCAAGAACTGAGGGAGATACAGGATCACCGGAAGTACAGGTAGCTGTTCTTACCGCAAGAATCGAGGAGCTCACTGAGCATCTGAAAGTTCACCACAAAGATCATCACTCCAGAAGAGGTCTTCTGAAAATGGTTGGTCAGAGACGTGGTCTGCTTGACTACTTAAAGAAAACTGATATTGAAAGATACCGTGCTTTAATCGAGAAGTTAGGAATCAGAAAATAATCAGCTTGGAACAACGGGCGGGATACATTTTCCGCCCGTTTCTTTGCTTGTAAGATCAAAGACGCAAACGACATGGAGCCATTCTGAGCTGCATTGCATCCGTAAGAAGCTGCCAGTGGCAGGTTCTGGAGGTGCAGGAATTTTATCCGAGACCACTGAAAAACACATTGAAAAGCTGCATCCTGTCCGTATTCCGGTGTGCTTTTCAGTTGTTTCGGAAATTCTGCTCAGAAGAAAAAAAGGAGATTATTTATGTACAAGAGTTTTTCTATGGAACTGGCAGGCAGAACCCTGACCGTAGACGTAGGCCGTGTAGCAAAACAGGCAAACGGCGCAGCATTTATGCATTATGGCGATACTGTAGTTCTTTCTACAGCAACCGCATCTGAGAAACCGCGTGATGGCATCGACTTCTTCCCATTAAGCGTTGAGTACGAAGAGAAGATGTACGCCGTTGGAAAAATCCCGGGCGGATTCAACAAAAGAGAAGGAAAAGCAAGCGAGCACGCAATTCTGACCAGCCGTGTCATTGACCGTCCGATGCGTCCGCTGTTCCCAAAAGATTACCGCAACGATGTTACCTTAAACAACATGGTAATGTCCGTAGATCCGGAGTGTGATCCGGAAGTAGTCGCAATGCTGGGTTCCGCAATCGCAACCTGCATTTCCGACATCCCGTTTGACGGTCCGTGTGCCATGACTCAGATCGGTATGATCGACGGCGAGTTCATCGTAAACCCGACTCTCGCACAGAAAGCAGTATCCGACCTGAAACTGACCGTAGCTTCCACCAGAGAGAAAGTCATCATGATCGAAGCCGGAGCAAAAGAGATTCCGGAAGCAAAAATGATCGACGCCATCTACAAAGCACACGAAGTAAACCAGGAAATCATCAAATTCATCGACAGCATCGTAGCAGAGGTTGGAAAACCGAAACACGCTTATGAGAGTTGCGCTATTCCGGAAGAGCTGTTTGCAGCGATCAAAGAGATCGTTCCTCCGGCCGAGATGGAAGAGGCTGTTTTCAGCGATGACAAACAGACAAGAGAAGAAAACATCCGTGTCATCACCGAGAAACTCGAGGAGGCATTTGCCGACAACGAAGAGTGGCTGGCAGTATTAGGCGAGGCTGTTTACCAGTATCAGAAAAAGACTGTTCGTAAGATGATCTTAAAAGACCACAAACGTCCGGACGGCCGTGCGATCACAGAAATCCGTCCTCTGGCAGCAGAGGTTGACATTATCCCGCGTGTTCATGGTTCCGCTATGTTCACCCGTGGACAGACTCAGATCTGCAACGTAACAACACTGGCTCCGCTTTCCGAAGCACAGAAACTGGACGGACTGGATGAGTTCGAGACCTCCAAACGTTACATGCATCAGTACAACTTCCCGTCCTACTCTGTAGGTGAGACAAAACCGTCCCGCGGACCGGGACGCCGTGAGATCGGCCATGGTGCTCTGGCAGAACGTGCCCTGGTTCCGGTACTTCCGACCGAGGAAGAGTTCCCGTACGCAATCCGTACCGTATCCGAGACCTTCGAGTCCAACGGTTCTACTTCCCAGGCAAGTATCTGTGCATCCACCATGTCTCTGATGGCTGCCGGTGTACCGATCAAAAAACCGGTTGCAGGTATCTCCTGCGGTCTGGTAACAGGCGAGACCGATGATGATTACCTCGTACTGACCGATATCCAGGGTCTCGAAGACTTCTTCGGCGACATGGACTTTAAGGTAGCTGGTACCCACGACGGAATCACTGCAATCCAGATGGATATCAAGATCCATGGACTGACCCGTCAGATCGTAGAAGAGGCGATTGCCAGAACGAAACAGGCAAGAGAGTACATCCTGACCGAGGTTATGGAGAAAGCGATCGCAGAGCCGCGTAAGACGGTCGGCGAGTTCGCTCCGAAGATCATCCAGATGATGATCGACCCGCAGAAGATCGGTGAAGTTGTCGGCCAGAGAGGAAAGACCATCAACGCCATCATCGATGAGACCGGCGTAAAGATCGACATCACAGATGACGGTGCAGTTTCCATCTGCGGAACCGAGCAGGCTATGATGGATCAGGCAAAGAAATATATCGAGATCATCGCAAGCGACTTTACCGAGGGACAGATCCTGACCGGAAAAGTTGTCAGCATCAAAGACTTCGGTGCTTTCCTTGAGTTCGCACCTGGAAAAGAAGGTCTGGTACACATCTCCAAGCTCGCCAAACAGCGTGTTGAGAAAGTAGAAGACGTTGTCAGCCTTGGCGATGTTGTAAAAGTAGTCTGCATGGGCAAAGATAAGATGGGCCGTGTAAGCTTCAGTATCAAGGATGTTCCGGCAGACGCGAAATAAATAGATCTGCCAGACGATAAAGAGCGGGGAACACAGAAAAAGGGATCTGCAAAACGGTTCGTTTTTCTGTGTTTTCTTATGTCCAATAGGAGTGAAAGCTATGAGATACCATAATATAACGAAAGACGATATGCTGAACGGAGACGGCCTGCGCGTCGTGCTCTGGGTCGCCGGATGCGGTCATCACTGCAAGGGATGTCAGAATCCGATTACCTGGGATCCAAATGGCGGCATCCCGTTTGATGACGCGGCAAAGGCAGAAATTTTTGAACAGCTGGACAAGGACTACATTTCCGGCATCACCTTTTCCGGCGGAGATCCGCTGCATGAGGCAAACCGGGCGGATGTGACGGCTCTGGCAAAAGAGATCAAGGAAAGATATCCGAAAAAAGATATCTGGGTTTACACCGGATATGAGTGGGAATCCGTCTGTGATCTGGAACTGATGGATTACACGGACGTGGTTGTGGACGGCCGCTTTATTCTTGCCCAGAGGGACGTTACCTTGGAATGGAAGGGCAGCCCGAATCAGAGAGTCATTGATGTGAAAAAGACGAGAGCACGCGGCGAAGTCGTACTGTTCGGCGAAAAGTAGTCACGCAAAAAGAAAAGGAGACGCTTTATGGAAACCATTAAAATTCAGTATTTAAACGATGAAATTGAGCGCCTGCGCTATATCGACGGAAAGTCCGACTGGATCGACCTGCGCGCGGCAGAAGAAGTAGAGTTAAAGGCCGGAGAATTCAAGCTGATCCACCTCGGCGTTGCCATGCAGCTGCCGGAGGGCTACGAGGCGCATATTGTGCCGAGAAGCAGCACCTTCAAGAACTTCGGTATTATCCAGACGAACCACTGCGGTATCATCGATGAGAGCTACTGCGGACCGAACGACTGGTTCTACATGCCGGCGTATGCCCTGCGCGACACCGTGATTCATGTGAATGACCGCATCTGCCAGTTCCGCATCGAGAAACACCAGCCGACCATCGGCTTTGAAGAAGTTGACCACTTAAACGGCGAGGACCGCGGCGGAATTGGAAGTACAGGAAAAAGATAACAACAGACGAAATAAAAAGAGCCTCCGGGTGTCAGAAAATCTGACATTTCCGGGGGCTTTTTGTTGCGGGCACACCAAACATGTACATGGTATATCAAGCACGATCCGGATCCGGCGAATCTGGTTTATGTTTTAAATGCTATTGTTTCATCTGTACCGTATTGTTTGTGATTTTGAATTTTTTGAAACTGTTGATAAAACTTGAAATCCTGCTATATCCATACTGCTTCACATCGAAGCCCGGGAAACGGTTCCGCAGGGCATCGTGAATAATGCTGAGGTTGTCGATATGGCCTCCGTTGGAGCAGATCAGATCCGTGATACATTTTTCAATCTGCTGGCGCGATACGGTGTTCTGGCGTTCCTTTACGAGGTAATTATGACCGGTTTTCAGCACTTCGATATCGTTCATGCTTTCTAGAAACGTGGAAAGTTTGGAATAACCGTAATTTCGAACGTCAAACTCTGAGAATTTCTTCTGCAGGATACTGCCGATCTCACTAAGTGTCGTATTTTTTCCGTGATCATTGTTCTCTGTCAGTACACGGGAAACCGTCCGCTCGATTTCTGCCTTGCTTGTAATGGAAGGGGGTTCGTCCTGAGAAGTGCCGTAGCGCGCCGGATTTTCCGAGACAGCGGTAATCGCAGGGGAGATATCGTCCTCGTTCTGGGAAATGATTTCGAGAATTTTAAAGGCATCGCACGCAACGCGGAAGGAAGAAGGGGTTTTCTGCTCGCCCATGCCGAGCACAAACATGCCGGATTCACGCAGACGCTGCGCCAGCTTGGTAAAATCAGAGTCCGAAGAAACCAGGCAGAAGCCCTCCACATTTCCGGAGTAGAGGATGTCCATGGCATCGATGATCATTGCGGAGTCGGTTGAGTTCTTTCCGTTCGTATTGCTATACTGCTGGATCGGGTTGATTGAGTAGCGTAAGAGCTGCTCCTTCCAGCTTTTCTTCGAGATATCGGTCCAGTCCCCGTAGATTCTCTTGTAAGTAGCGACGCCCTGGTCCGAAACCTCGTCCAGGATATATTTGATGTATTTCGGGGAAACATTGTCCGCATCGATCAATACGGCAAACCGGCTGTCTTTCTGTTCCATAGATTCTGTCCTTTCTGCGGCTTGAATAGTTACGAAAATAGATACCTCTAGTTTAGTACATTTCAGCCCACAAATCAACTGGGAGTTTAACCGAATCAAGTAAGTCCCCTGCTTCCATTGCGAATATCTGCTTGACAATGACAAAAAAACTTGTCAAAACTATTGACAAATAAAGTTGTCAATAGTAGAGTAGTAGATGACAAGAAAAGTTGTCAAATAGAGAGCTCATCTAAAAATAAAGTGAAAGGAGATACTGCGATGCCGCTGTACAATCAGTTAAAAGAGTACCGTTCGAAGCTTGGCATCAACCAAACCGACCTTGGAAAAATGGCGGGAGTATCGAGACAGACCATCAGCCTGATTGAGCGGGGAGACTATTCACCGTCGGTGACACTGGCATTAAAACTTGCAAAAATCTGTGAAGTAAAAGTAGAAGATATTTTTCAATATGAGGAGGATGAACCATGAAAGAAAAACAGGGGAACAAACCAAATTCCTACGGAAAGCTGACGAAGCGGATGCTGATTTATCTGGGAATCGGCGGAGTCTGCGGTTTTTTTGTCGGAATTTTTATGACGTTCGGTGTGAAAAATGGCATGAGTGATCTGAGCGATCTGGTCCGCCCGCTGGCACTGCCGATCATTGCGGTAATTTTCGTTGTAAGCATTGTCCTGATGGAATTTTACAGCCGGAAATTAAAGGATACGATGAAGCATCTCGAAGAAGCAGAGGATGAACAGTACGAAGTCTTAAGCTATGAAGAAGAGAAATACGGCGCGATGCTGATGAGCTGCAATGTGATTTCGCAGGTCTGCGATATCATCGTGCTGACATTTACCTTTTCCCGTTCCTGGCTGGAAGAAGCATCGGGAAAAGAGCTCGCCGGATTCCTGGCAACCTGTGCTATGTTTTGTATCAACTTCTTTCTCTATGGCTATTATCAGATGCGTTATGTAAAAATGGTTCAGGCAGCTCACCCGGAGAAGAGAGGCGATATGAACTCAAAAAACTTCCAGAAAGACTGGATGGCAAGTTGCGATGAGGCAGAAAAAGAGATGGTATATCAGAGTGCCTATAAGGCCTATATGGCGCTGGGCAAGATGATTCAGATCCTGCTGTGTGCGACGATGATCCTGCATCTGGTGTTCCATACCGGTATTCTCGCAGTCATTGTCGTGGGCGTCATTTATCTGACGATGACACTCACATATCATCGTTCCTGTGTAAGTCTGCAGAAAGCAAAACTGAATCTGTAATCCTGTAAATACAAAAAACTGCGTGGAATGCATTTCAGAATCGTGCATTCCGCGCAGTTTTGCGTTTGGTATGAAAAATGTCAGCTGATCGGAGCCGTCGGTATCTTTGAATTATACTTTTTGTCGATATCCTTCATGACAAACAGATACGAAACACCGGTAAAGACAGCTGCCGTCACCCAGGCTGCCGGGTCACAGAAGCAGGCGAGCGGATAGCTGATGACTTTTATGGCAATCACAGCTACAATAAGGCGCGCAAAGAGTTCAGAAACACCGCCCATCATAGGTAGAAAGCCGTAGCCGCAACCCTGCATTGCATTTCGGAAAATAAAGATGGTGCAGAGCGGTACATAAAAAAGAGCACACATATAGGAATAAGTCTTTGCCCATGGCATCATGGCGGCCATATCGACATCACCCGAGAAGAAGAGGGAAAGACATGGCTTCAGAAGAAGGAAGACGAGAACAGCGGCTGCGATCGAATATGTGATGGAAGTCAGAAGTGCAGCGCGAACTCCCTTTTTAATCCGTGGAATATCGCCCTTTCCGAAATTTTGCCCGCTGTAGGTTGCCATCGTCTGTCCCATTGCGGAAAAGCCCTGTGTGACCAGATTCTGCAGCTTACAGGCCGCCGTAAAAGCGGCAACTGCCTCCGAGCCGAACAGGTTAATGGCAGCCTGCATAATCATTGTACCGGATGCGGTGATGGCAAACTGGAGTGCCATCGGAATGCCCATCGAGAGCTGATGGCGGGAATCTGCCGCATGAAGCTTCCAGTGGTGTTTTTCCGGCCACATATCCGGCATGGAGCGATAAATATAAAAAAGACAGAGCACAGCAGAAATTCCCTGAGAGAAAACGGTTGCATATCCGGCTCCCGCAACGCCCATTTTAAAACGAATGATGAGAAGCAGATCCAGAAGAACATTTAATACAGCCGAAAAAATCAGGAACATCAGCGGAGTCTGGCTGTTTCCTACTGCACGCAGATAGGAGGAAAGCAGATTGTAAAAAATCGTAGCGATCAGGCCACCGCAGATAATCATAATATAGGAATAAGCGTCCTGAAAAATATTTTCCGGTGTGTTCATGAGATGCAGCAGCGGCCGCATGGAGATCATGCTGAAGAACGTCAGGACAACCGTGAAAAGGAGAGCCAGTAGAATGCCGTTTGCCACACTTCGCTTTACTCCGCGCGTATCCTTTGCACCGAACCGTTGCGATGTCAGAACCGTAAAGCCTGCTGTGATGCCCTGCGCAAATCCAAGCACCAGGAACATAATCGTTCCCGTAGAACCAACTGCAGCCAGTGCATCCGCTCCGACATATCGGCCAACGATAATCGTGTCTGCCATGTTGTAGAGCTGCTGGAAAATGTTTCCGATAATCAGCGGCAGCGTAAACTGCAGAATGACTGGAAGCGGACTTCCCTTTGTCATATCTCTTTCCATGAAAAAACCTCCTCAGAATGATGGTAAAATTAGTTTTATCTTCGTTTCAAACGAAAGCTATTTTATCACATTCCAAAGAGGTTGTCACACCTTATTTTGACATTTTTCCGGTAATTTTTGATTGATTGAAATCAGAAATTTTCCAGTCTGTTTTTATAGAAGTTTTTCATACACAGTTTTGATTTTTTCCGCCGTCTGCTGCAGCTTCTGCGCACGGTGTCCGAAAATCCGAACAGCAAGATCGCCGCCGGAGAGCGTCGTTGCGCCGCCGTCGATTTCCGGATCGCCGTCAAGAATTTCCCGGATTTCATTGAGAAGCGTATCCGCGTATTCTGTCCGTGAGAGAAAAAGGTTCGCCATATGCGTGTATCCCTCGTACATACCAATCCCTTCCATCGGCATCTGATCGGGCAGATAGCAGGTGTTGTCGCGGTAGATCAGCTTTTGACCGCGGAAAATCTGTACCTTTGAGGCAAAGCGGCGGTACTGGAACCGCTCTTCGTGCGCATTCCGTCCGCAGGAGATGATTTCCAGCAGAAACAGGCGGGATGTCTCGTCTGCCAGATGAATCGTCATTGTACTCGTAAAAGAAGACTGTGCAAACGGAATGACGGGCTGCGGATAGTAGTAAAGTACCGCGTGCGGATCAACCTGAACGGAAATTGTGCGGGATGCCGATCCCTCGTCCATTTTGTGGATCTTCTCAAACGACTGCGACAGGACCTCGAGATCCGCCCCCTCTTTTACATGGTAAGAAAATTCCTGTGAATCCCCTTCCATAATACCCGCGGAGGCACAGAGAGGCATGATCTGGATTCCGCCGTTCTCTTTTTCAAACGGAGCCATAATCTTGTACGGCGCCGTAAAGGAGAGGTCCTCGAGAATCGTCTTTCCGTTTTTTAACGCCGCGCAGGCCGTGATGCGGGAAATTTTTCCGAATTTGTTTTCCATAAGCATCACATTCCCTCTAAGAGCACATTTTCTTTGATCCAGGAAACAACAACATCCACATGGACATCGCCGCGGATGTTGGTGAACAGAAACGGCCGCTCGCCGCGCATCTTTTTCGAATCGCGCTCCATGACTTCCAGGCTTGCACCGACATACGGAGCCAGATCAATCTTGTTGATGACGAGAAGATCGGACCGTGTAATGCCAGGGCCGCCTTTCCGCGGAATCTTATCGCCCTCAGCGACATCGATAACAAAGATCGTGGCGTCCACAAGCTCCGGACTGAACGTAGCGGAGAGGTTGTCACCGCCGCTCTCGATAAAGAGAAGCTCGATGTCCGGGAACCGCTCCATCATCTCGTCGACGGCCTCGAGGTTCATCGAAGCATCCTCGCGGATCGCGGTGTGCGGGCAGCCGCCGGTCTCCACGCCGATGATGCGTTCCACCGGAAGGACGCTGTTCTTCGCGAGAAACTGTGCGTCCTCCTTTGTATAAATATCGTTGGTAATAACGCCAATACTGTAATCGTTTGCCATTTTCCGGGACAGCGCCTCAATCAGTGCCGTTTTTCCGGAGCCGACCGGTCCTGCTACTCCAATTTTTACGTAAGACATAACACATACCTCTTTTCCTGAAAATAATGATTGCGCGAAACAAACACATTACGACATATAAAGACGGGAATACAGTGTTTCATGCTGGATTCCGCGGATATCAAAGCCCGGCGCAGAAAGACAGAGATCCTCCGCACTCCGGTGTTCCAGATCTTTTAAAATCTCGGCAAATTCCGCATAGCATCCGCCGAGAAGCTGCTGTCCGGCGCTCTGGCTTAACGGTATCGTTTTGACGCAGTTTGTCACGATCGCGGAAGTCTGCGCATAGAGATAATGCGACAGCGCATCGGCAAGCGGAATGTTCATGGCAGCGCAGAAAACACCGTAGATACAGCAGTGGTTTATCGCCTGCCCTTTCCTGGCAGTAAGATAACGACGGAAGATCCCGTTTTCCTCTTTTGTCACGGGCAGCTCCAGCTTTTCGATCGTCTTTGCAAAACGGGACCCCATTTTCCGTGCGGCCTCCCTTTGTTCCATCGGAATCCGCGACGCTTCCAGAATTTCTTCAATCGAAAGAAGCTGTTCCAGATCCCCGTATGCGGCAGCAAGATAGGAGAGTCTTGCGGCGAGAAGCTCCGTGAAGGCAAGATTCCATCGGATTTTGTGGTGGATATATTCCTTTGCCGTCGCCTCATCGTGCACAATTCCACGCTGAATATACGTTTCGAGTCCCTGCGAGTGCGAGTACGCGCCGATCGGAAACAGGGCGTCGTTGATCTGAAGAAGATAAAAATTAAGTTCGGACATAAAAAGTCTCCTGAAAAATCATAAGATATCGAATGAGCCTGCCCGCGAAAAGGGGCCGGCCCATTCTTTTCTGCGTGCGGACAGACCGCATCAGTGATGATGATTGTGGATCGATGCGGAAATCCGCTGGTCGAAGTCGAGCTTTTTCAGTTCTTTTTCGGCCGTAACGCCGTGGAGTTTCTGAAGCATCAGAAGCATCGGCTCATTGTAAATCGTGATAAAAGTATCGTTTTCGCCCCAGAACAGCGGTGCATGGCGGTTGCCGATCTCGTAGCAGACCTTTGCCGCCTGCTTTTCGTGACCCGGAGTAAGGGAAACGCGGATCACCTCGCACGGAGGCGTATTGACGGCGATGATTTTTTCATCGTCTGCATAGAGCACATCACCCTGATACAGACCCCTTGTGAGAATGGAATCGTCCATGCGGATGCCGAGCTCCGTTTCGTGGTCGGTCGTCTTTTTATGAATCTTTTTGAAGGCTTCATGCCATTCGATATCGACGTATTCGATCGTTTTTCCGGAAGTGTCAAATTCCGAAAGTTTTCCTAAAATCTGTTCGCAAACCATTGAAAAAAGTTCCTCCTTACCGAATTACCAGATCTGAAGCAGCATCATGACGCCCGGGATCCACGCGGTGACAACGCCCTCAAATACCTGAAGGCACGGCACAAATTTTCCGAGCTTCGTTCCGCAGATATCCTCCACAAAAGAAGTACCCCAGAGAATGGCCCACAGATACCAGATGCCCGCCCAGCGGAGATCCGGCGTGATGCCAAGCGCCGCGCTTCCAATGAAGCCTTCGATCGTTCCGAAGATGACAGCGTTGACGGCAACAAAGGTCGAAAACCACGCAAAAGGGATCGGGCTGGCGTTTAAAAATTTATTGACGGCCACAAAGAGGTAAGTGAAGCAGAACAGCAGTCCCGTTCCGGCAGCGTAATAATTTCCCTGCACAAGATTCACGAAGTTGATGAAAAGGGAAAGTCCGCCGGTAAAGATATTCATTACAGCGGCCGAGCGTCCATCCACATGGTACAGGGTGCACATGCCGTTGTTGATCAGTACAATTCCTACAAATAAAAGACACACTCCAAGCATAATAAAATTCTCCTCGTATGGTTTTACAGAATGCAGAGCCGTTTAGAACAGGCTGTAAAGCTGGGTCAGCGGCAGTTTTTCTGCTGGCTTGGAAGTGATCTCCTCGCCGTCAACAGTGACCTTATATGTCTCCGGATCTACGGTAAGCACCGGCGTGCGGTCGTTCCATACCATATCCTTTTTGCTGATACTGCGGCAGCCGTGTACCGGGACAACCGTTTTTTCCAGTCCGTATGCGTCTTTGATACCGGCATCGAAAGCAGCCTGGGAAACGAAGGTCAGGCATGCCTCCTGTTTTGCTTTTCCGTGAGCGGCAAACATCGGCTGATAGCAGACCGGCTGTGTCGTCGGGATCGAAGCGTTGGCGTCTCCCATTTTCGAAGCGACGATCATACCGCCTTTGATGATCATATCCGGTTTGGAGCCGAAGAAAGCAGGATTCCAGAGCACGAGATCAGCAAATTTTCCCTTTTCGACCGAGCCGACATACTCGGAGATACCGTGGGTGATGGCCGGGTTGATCGTATATTTTGCGATATAACGTTTCACGCGGAAGTTATCGTTTTCATGACCGGCATCCTCCGGCAGAGCGCCGCGCTCATCCTTCATTTTGCTTGCGGTCTGCCACGTACGGGTGATGACCTCACCGACACGGCCCATCGCCTGGGAGTCGGAACTCATCATACTGAAAATACCCATATCGTGCAGAACATCCTCTGCGGCGATCGTCTCCGGGCGGATACGGGAATCCGCGAACGCAACGTCCTCCGGGATGTGCTTGTCGAGGTGGTGGCATACCATCAGCATGTCAAGATGCTCATCAAGTGTGTTGACAGTGTAAGGCATTGTCGGATTCGTGGAGGAAGGCAGAACGTTCGGTGCAGCAGCAGCGCGGATGATGTCCGGTGCGTGGCCGCCGCCGGCTCCCTCGGTGTGGTACGTATGGATGGTTCTTCCGCCGATGGCCGCAAGCGTATCTTCGACGCATCCGCCTTCGTTCAAAGTATCGGTGTGGATGGCAACCTGGACATCGAACTCATCGGCAACGTTGAGGCAGTGGTTAATGACCGCCGGCGTTGCGCCCCAGTCCTCGTGGATTTTCAGGCCCATCGCACCGGCTTTGACCTGCTCAATCAGCGGAGCCTCGTCGGAGCAGTTGCCCTTGCCGAGAAAACCAAGGTTCATCGGATATTCCTCTGCGGCTTTCAGCATCATGCGCAGATTCCACGGTCCCGGGGTACACGTCGTTGCGTTCGTGCCGTCCGCCGGGCCGGTGCCGCCGCCGATCATCGTGGTCACGCCGCTGTAGAGGGAGCAGTCAATCTGCTGCGGGCTGATAAAGTGGATGTGAGTATCGATGCCGCCTGCCGTAACGATCATACCCTCGCCGGCCAGAGCCTCGGTCGATGCGCCGACCGTCATGCCAGGAGTCACGCCGTCCATGACATCCGGGTTTCCGGCTTTTCCGATGCCGGCAATTTTTCCGTCTTTGATTCCGATGTCTGCTTTTACAATGCCTGTAGCATCCACGATCAGAGCGTTTGTGATGACAAGATCAAGGTCTCCGTCTCTGCTGCAGGTCTTGACGGACTGTCCCATACCGTCGCGGATGGATTTGCCGCCGCCGAATTTTACTTCATCGCCGTATGTGGTGTAGTCTTTTTCGACTTCAATCACAAGGCTGGTGTCGGCAAGGCGGACCTTATCGCCGACGGTCGGACCGTACATAGCGGCATATTTACTTCCGGAAATTTTTACACTCATTTTTGCTGTCCCTCCTTACAGAAATCCTTTTAACTTCGCGTTTTCCAGTGATGCGGCTTTCGTGTCAGCGGTAGCCTGTGCGCGGGTCAGGTCATTCAGACCGAAGACACGTTTTCTGCCGCCCATCTCGACGAGCTGCACCTCTTTTTCCTCGCCCGGCTCAAAACGGACCGAAGTTCCGGAAGGAATATCGAGGTGATAACCGTACGCCGTTTCCCGGTCAAAAGAGAGGCACCGGTTGACCTCAAAGAAATGAAAATGGGAGCCGACCTGAACGGGACGGTCGCCCTTATTTGCTACCATGACAGTGACTGTCTTTTTGCCTTCGTTTAATGTGATCTCGCGATCGGAAGCCATGATTTCACCGATTTTCATATGATGTCTCCTCCTTACTGAATAGGATTATGTACAGTTACCAGTTTGGTTCCATCCGGGAACGTCGCCTCGACCTGAACCTCGCCGATCATATCGGCAACGCCGTCCATGACATCGTCGCGGGTCAGAATCTTTGTGCCGAGCTGCATCAGCTCCACAACGGTCTTTCCGTCCCTTGCCAGTTCCAGAAGCTCGGAACTGATGTAGGCGAGTGATTCCGGGTAATTCAGTTTCAGGCCGCGTGCTCTCCGCTCTTTGGCGAGATTACCGGCCATATGAAGCATCAGTTTTTCCTGTTCCTTGGGATTTAATCTCATGGTGTTCCTCCTTTTTTGCATAGAAAAAGAGCAGACCAGGGAGAAAACATTTCTGTTCAGACTCCTTTGTCTGCTCTTTCATATTTTATATCACGCATTATAACGGGTGTTTTTTATTTGGTCAAGAACTTTTTGCTATTTTTTTGATTGCTTTTTTCATGTACAGCAGAGGAAAAACCATAGAAAGCAAAGAAAAGAGGGGAAAATGCAGAAGAAAACAAAGAAAATTCTCTGAAATAAACAGTATATAACAGTTGACAACAGTAGCTGACTGTTATATACTGTTTATTGTAAAGGAGAAGAGAAACGATATGCATATTATTTTGAATCATTCCTCCATGGTGCCGATCTATGAGCAGCTCATGGAGCAGATCAAATCAGAAATTATCAATACAGCATTAAAAGAAGGAGAGGCGCTCCCATCCGTCCGTTCTCTGGCCGGGGAACTGCGGATCAGTGCGCTGACCGTCAAAAAGGCGTATGACAAGCTGGAAGAGGAAGGATTTGTTACAACGATTCACGGAAAGGGAACGTATGTAACGGCTTCCGACAAACAGCTCGCGCTGGAGGCAAGGCAGAGAGAAGCAGAGGCGGATTTTGAAAAAGCCATCGACCGTGCCCTTGCGATGGGAATGAGCCGGGAGGATATTCTGGAGACAGTAACCCTTCTTCTGGAGGAAAAATAAGGAATGCCGGAGCAGCGGCAGAAAGGAAGAGACAGACATGATAAAAATGCAGAATGTCAGAAAGGTGTATCCGGGATTTGATTTTGAGCTTTCTATGGAGATTCCGGAGGGAAGAATCACCGGACTGATTGGAAAAAACGGAGCCGGAAAAAGCACGGCGATCCGGCTGATGCTCGGCCTTGCAAAAGCAGATGGCGGAATAATCGAACTCTTTGGAAAACCGATCACAGAAATTATGGCAGAGGACCGGCAGAATATCGGCGTTTCGCTGGCAGAATCTGGATTTAACGGACAGTTTACCATCGTGGAAGTGGAGAAAATTCTGGCGAAAATGTATCCAAAGTTTGAGGAAAGCTGGTTCACCAGAGAGTGCCAGAAGCTGCATCTTCCGGAAGGAAAACAGTTCAAGGAATTTTCCAATGGAATGAAGGCGAAGCTGCGTGTACTTACCGCCCTGTCACACAAGGCACAGCTTCTGATCCTCGACGAGCCGACCGCAGGACTCGATGTGGAAGCGAGAAATGAGATTCTCGACCTGCTGCGCGAATACGCGGCCGAAGATGAGAGCCGGACGATCCTCATTACGTCCCACATCGCCTCCGATCTCGAGCATCTCTGCGATGACATTTATCTGATTCACGGGGGAAAACAGCTCCTGCACGAGGAGACGGATGTGATTCTCGAGCAATACGGTCTCATCAAGGCAGACGAGGCGCAGTATGCGGCGCTCGACAAAGAATATCTGCTCGATACCCAGAAAGAACCGTATGGCTATGCATGCCTTACCAACGACAGAAAATATTACGAAGAAAACGTTCCCGACCTTGTAGTAGAGCGGGCCGGAATTGATGATGTAATTTTGATGATGACAGGAGGAGAAAAAAGATGAGTGGATTATTAGAGAAAGATATCTGTCTGCTGTTAAAAGGCCATCGCAACACGATGATCCTTTTCCTTATGATCTGTGTATTCCTCGGACTTAGCCAGACGGACACCTTTATTCTGGGCTATTTTCCGTTTCTGATGATCGTTCTGCTGATCGGAACGCTTTCCTGCGATGAAGCGGATAACGGACTGCCGTTCCTGTTCACACTCCCGATTGACCGGAAACTGTATATCCGCGAAAAATACCTGTTCTGCGTGGCCGGAACCGTAGTATCGTTTGTCCTCGCCTGGGCGTTATACCTGGTATCCCTGCTGGTGCACGGCGTTTCGAATGTATCTGGTGTTCTCTCGGAAAATGCGGGAATGATACCGGTCTTTCTGGCGGTATTTTTCATCACCATTTCCATCATGATTCCGGTGCAGATCAAATGCGGAGCAGAAAGCGCACGGGTCATGATGGCAGGAATCTGTTTTCTGTTTGCCGGTGTGATTCTGTTTGTACAGAAAGTCGCAGGAGAAGCGACACTGGATCAAATCACGGAGCTGATTGGCACCATTACGGGCACAATTCCGGGCCAGGCAGGAATTTTTACTGCAGGCATCGTGGTTTTGCTGATTTCGTACCGGATCAGTGTAGGATTTATGGAGAAACAGGAATTTTAGAAAAAACGAAAGACGTCAGATTTCATTTTAAAACGTGAAATCTGGCGTTTTTGCTGTGATAAAATTTGCAGAAACTTGAAAAAAATGGCATTGTATGGTATTCTTTACAGGATGTTGCTTAAAAATTATATAAGAAGAAACAGAGGAAAAAATGAAAAAATTATTTGCACAGATTGTGAAATTCGGTATCGTCGGCTTCATCAGCTTTGGTATTGATTACGTGACCGGACTGATCGTTCTGAACCTTGTTATGGCGCTGACCTCCAGTTCATATTTTGAAATGGCATCGCTTGTCGGTTCTGTTGCCGGATTTACTGTGTCCGTCATCGCTAATTACATTTTAAGTTTCAAATTTGTCTTTGAGCGAAAAGAAGACCTGAACAAAAAAGTCGAATTCATTACCTTCGTCGTCCTTTCCCTGATCGGAATGCTGCTGAACAGCTTCCTGATCTGGATTGTAGTAGGACCCATCTACCGGGGGAGCACTGCACTGCAGCAGCACATCGGCTACAACCTGATTTACACCATTGCAAAAGTCTTTGCAACTGCGGTTGTCATGGTGTACAACTTTATTACCAGAAAAATCTTTCTGGAGAAGAAATGATTCTGAAAAAAATCTGAAAAGAAGGCAGCGGAGAAAAACGCTGCCTTCTTTTCAAAGAAAGATAAAAAGGAAAGGCTGGTGAAGAGAGAATGAACCTTCCCATTCAACTACAGGCAGGATTGTACCTGTATCTGATCTGTATTAATATGATCACCATAGCAGTCTATGGCATCGATAAACGAAACGCTGTGCATGGAAAATGGAGAATCCGTGTCTCGACGCTTCTTACCCTGGCCGCAGTCGGCGGTTCGGCAGGAGCACTGCTGGCGATGCACCTGTTCCATCACAAGACAAGAAAAAAGAAGTTTACCATCGGCGTTCCGCTGATGCTGCTGGTGCAGATCGCGCTTTTTTTCTTTCTTGTGAAAGCAGATTTTTCGATCTCAATCTGAGAAAGAAAGGTGATGAAAATGGAAATGAGCCGTCCAGTCCTTCGGCGGCTATGCAGACGCACAGCTTAGCCGCCTGCAAAATGCGTTGGCGCGCGGCACTTTCTTGCAGAGTGAGAAAGAACAGCATATTTATGAAATGCTTTTAGATATGTAAAAACATCTGTCCAATAGGGCAGATGTTTTTACGTGTGCCATTATTGTGACAGATGATATAATATTATGATAAAAAGCGGCGAAAAGGTAAGATACATATAAAATGATCAAAAGGAGAAAGAATGGGAACTGATCATAAAGAAAAACTGATTCGAGTGTTACAGATTTTAGAGGAAACAGATGAAAAAAGTCCGATGAATGCGACACAGATTTTGAAATATCTGGAAGAGGAATATCAAATAGAACAGGTCGATCGCCGTTCTGTTTATCGTGATATTAAAATGCTGCAATTTTGTGGTTATGAAATATATCAGTGTGCGGATAAAAAGATGGGCTGGTATATGAAAAAACATATATTTTCGGACTGGGAAATTAAAATTATGTTGGATGCAGTACAGCAGGCAAGATGCATTTCTGCAAAGGAAGCAAAGGAATTGAAAGAACGACTATTGGATCTTACAAGTAAGAGAAGTCGAAGCAGATTTTGTCATATGATGACACCCAAGGCAGGAAACATGGATTCTGATAGGGAAACAGGATACTACATTGAAACAATGCTGGAAGCTATGTATCTCCATAAAAAAATTGAATTTCAATATACAGAAGTAAATGAGAAGTTGCAAAAGGTGCTTCGAAGAGAAGGAAAAAAATATTCGCTTAATCTTTATGAAATATATTGGTCTGATAATACCTATTATTTAATCGGGGCACATGATCATTATGATAGACTTACAAGTTATAGGCTTGATCGAATTGAAAATCTGGAGATATCACAGAGTGACGCGATTGACGCTGTAGAAAAAATAGGTCCAAATCCCGAACTTATTATTCGGAAATATATTGAAGAAAGTGTAAACCATTTCCTGGGGGAAACCGTAAGAATAGAAGTGGAATATAAACCAGAACCGGCGACAAATGCAATTCTCTATGATTTTGTTGGGAAAAATGTATCGGTCCAAAAACTGGAAAATGGAAATTGCAGAGCCGTTTTTTATAAAATGAACAGTGTAACTTTACTTGGATGGTTCATGAAATATATGGATAAGTTTATGGTTATAGAACCACAAATGCTGCGGGAAAATATAAAGACAAAATTGGAGAATACGTTGGAAATAATGAATAATATAAATGGATCACAATAATACAGGACAAAAAAATATGATAAAACAAACTTTATGAAAACCAGGAGGAACTATATTGGAAAAAGATTTAAAAATGGAAGTATTTGCGTCAGTAGATACTGTAAAACCGGTAGAATTTCATGTTTATGAACTTCATGCACAAAAAATAGGAAATACATATTCTATTATCAGAGGGGCAGCCTGGAAATTACGAAACTGGAATCAGGCAGGCGTATTTGAAGATGGAAACAAAATCTATGCGACGGAAAAACTGCAAGAGAAAATCCCAAATGCTGATTTTACAGTCGAATATGAGGGATCACGAGAACTGCCTGTTTTAGAAAACGGAAGAATCTATCAGGAACTTATCAAATACTGGATCACACAAAAACTATCCCAAATTTTGATTTTTGGAAAATACAGAAAATATTCCTGTAAAAGTAATGTGACAAGTAAGTGGATTATGACAAATCAGGGATTTGAGACGTTTTCGTCAGGAAACAGAGAAATTAGTCTGGAACGGAAATATAATTTCTGGGTTACTATTATGGATGATGAAAAAGCATATCTGAGAATTGATACCAGCAGTCTTTTTTCATCGAATCAAACTGTAGCTGATTATCTGGAAAAAGGACTAAATCTAATTGGTCAGGAAGTAAAAAATGACTGGGCAAAGAATAATCAGACAGGCATTCTGACAGAAATCTGTGATTTGACCGTAACGGATAAACTGGATTTTGCAGATAGTCTAAAGGCGTATTATATCCAACGAAATGAAGCATACAGGGTAGAGAATATTTCTGATGATACCAGGATAGTTAAGGTGGCACTTCAGACGGGAATAGAATTACCTTATTATCCGCAGGCATTAAAACCAGTATTGACAAGAGAAACGGTAAGCCGTATGGATGCAGCTTTTTCTATGCGGACAGAGTCCTTGGTAAAACGGAATATGAAGACCAGAGTACTTTTAGACCAGGATTTTATACAGGATATTGGAACGATTGAGCCACTTGACGGAATGAAATTTGAAACAGATCCATGTACAGTAGAGAAAATTGGCTATAAGAAAGGTAAAGTTAAAGAACCGCTGTTAGTTTGTGGAAAAGATAAGGCTCTTAAATGCGGCAAAGAATTTAAAGTATTCAACTACGGTTTTTATCGAAAGACGGAAAAAGAAATAAAAATAGGATATTTGTATCCGAGAAATTCCTATGATTTGATGAAGGCAGTTGTAAATGGGATTTATACCTTTGCGAAACTTGGAAAGTATCACGGGGAAAAGGATTTATATACCATGGCGGGACTGCTGGATCTGGATGTAAAGGCAATGGTACGGGAAGAATATGAGTTGGGAGATATTACAGATTATAAAAGAGCTGCCAATAAATTGCAGAAGATAGAAGGAATCGATCTGGTCATTGCACTTGTACCAGATGGGATGGAGGAAGATGGACCGTACAATCCGTTTAAAACTATTTGGGCAAAGGCTAATATCCCGTCACAGATGATCAGTATGAAAACAGCAAAATTGTTCGCTGAGGAAGCAAAAGAAGGGAATAAGGCAAAAAATAATTCAAGATATTACCTTCACAATATAATTCTTGGAATTCTTGGAAAAACAGGCGGGATTCCATGGGTTGTAAAAGATATGCCTGGCAATGTGGATTGTTTTGTAGGTCTTGATGTTGCGACGATAGCAAAAGGAATTCATTATCCTGCCTGCTCGGTTGTGTTTGACAAATATGGCCGTCTGCTTGGATTTTATAAACCGGCAGCACCACAGCAGGGAGAAAAAATTACTACCAGGATTCTTCAGGATATTTTTGATCAGGTGATTTTTGCATATGAAGACCGTTTTGGTGAAATGCCGAAGAACATTGTGATTCATCGAGATGGATTCAGCAATGAAGATGATGAATGGTATAAAAATTACTTTGCGGCCAAGGGAATTATGTATAATATTATTGAAGTAAGAAAAAATATCAGCAGTAAACTGATATTCTGGCAGAATGGGCAGATAGAGAATCCACCGATGGGATACTGTGTTTATAACGCAGACAAAGGATATCTTGTGACGACAAATATGAAAAATAAAAAAGGATCACCGAATCCCATTTTGATTGAGAAAAAATGTGGAAATCTTTCTATGGCTGATATTTTGACACAGGTGCTTTATCTTTCGCAGTTACACGTGGGGTCAACACAAAAAATGCGGCTTCCTATTACGACTGGATATGCGGACAAAATTTGTAAGAATAGAGAATTTGTTCCGGAAGGAAAGATGGACGATCGGCTATTCTTTTTGTGAAAAATAAAACATAGATAAAAATGAGACGACAGGGATTCTGGAGTTTTTTTAGGAAAAATGCTATAATAGTCTGCAAAGAGACATCCCATAAGAAACCAAGGAGGATTTTGAAATGAACAGTATTTTTCACAGAATCAGTGTTAGAAAATATGAAGACAAGCCGGTTGAAAAAGAAAAAATTATGCAGATCTTAAAAGCAGGCATGCAGGCTCCAAGCGCGTGCAACCAGCAGCCGTGGGAATTTTATGTGGTAACGGATAAGAAAAAAATTGAGGCGCTTTCTAAAATGACACCGTACACCGGCTGCGCGGCAAAAGCTCCGGTTGTGCTGGTATCGGCATATCGCCTGGAAGGTCTTGTCGCTCCAGCATTTGCGCAGATCGATATGTCGATTGCCCAGGAAAATATCTGGCTGGAAACGGATGCGCTTGGTCTTGGCGGCGTATGGTTCGGCATTGCACCAAATGAAGAAAATATGGAAAAAGTAAGAGTTCTGCTGGGACTGCCGGAAGAAGTTCATGTTTTTGCGCTGTTTGCTCTTGGCTATCCTGCAGAGCACAGAGAGCAGCAGGACCGCTTTAAACCAGAACGGATTCATTTTATCGATGAATAAAACAAAGAAGCCGGCAGACCGCCTGATTTTCCATGTAGATGTCAACAGCGCCTTTTTATCTTGGGAGTCCGTGCGGCGGATGAAAGAGGGGCTGCCGGATCTGCGGGACATTCCCGCCTGCATCGGCGGTGACCCGGCAAAAAGGACGGGTATCGTTGTAGCAAAGTCGATTCCGGCGAAAAAATGCGGTGTCCAGACCGGCGAGCCTGTGGCAATGGCACTGCGGAAATGCCCGAATATGGTTATTGTTCCCAGTGATTTCGATCTTTATGTCAAGTGCTCCCGGGCCTTCAAGAAAATCTGCGCATCCTACACTCCGGTCATGGAGTCTTTCTCGATTGACGAAGTGTTCCTTGATATGACGGGAACCTCTCTTTTGTACCCGGATCCGATCGCGGCAGCACATGAAATTAAAGACCGGATTTCCGACGAGCTGGGATTTACGGTAAATGTCGGCATTTCCACCAATAAACTCCTGGCCAAAATGGCGTCCGATTTCGAAAAACCGAACAAAGTGCATACCCTGTTTCCAGAAGAAATCCCTGCGAAGATGTGGCCTCTTCCGGTACGCGAGCTTTTGTTTCTCGGCAAAGCGTCCGAAAAGAAGCTGACCGAGGCCGGAATCCGCACGATCGGAGATCTGGCACATGCATGGGAAACTGATATTCAGACCCTGATTGGCAATAAAAACGGCCATCAGCTGTACCAGTACGCCCGCGGCATCGACGATTCCCCCGTAAAAGCACAGCCCGATGAGGCGAAAGGCTTCAGCGCAGAGACGACCTTTAACGAGGACATCGTCTCTATCGAACAGGTCGACCCGATTCTTCTCGCCCAGTGTGACATCGTGGCCGCCCGCATGCGTCGGAAAAAGAAAAAATGCACCTCCGTTTCCATAACCTTCCGCACCCTCGATTTCCGAAACCGCTCACACCAGACAAAACTTCCAAATGCGACCGATATCACAGATGAAATCTACCGCTGCGCCAAACAGCTCTTCCGCGAATCCTGGAAAGGAGAGCCCCTCCGCCTGATCGGTGTCTCCGTAACCGGCCTTACCGAAGATGATTTCGAACAGCTCTCCCTCTTCGAAGATCCCGAAAAGAAGGAGAAAAGCCGTAAACTCGATGCCGCCCTCGACGCAATCCGCCAGAAATACGGCAACGACAAAGTCACCCGCGCAAGCATCCTGAACGGAGCACAGGGAATTGCAAGAAAAGCGAAGGCACAGATGAAAAATGATGCGGAAAACTGAAAAATAATCTTCAAAGAAGGCAGCGGAGAAAAACGCTGCCTTCTTTGAAAATAAAGCAAAACAACGATAATATTCGGAAAAATGAAAATACAACAATTGATATATTTCTGAAAATAAGATATAATAATCGGAAAGAAGCACACTGGAAAGGAGGGAACGAATGAAAACATGCAAGGAAATGGCAAAGCTATGGGGCGTTACGGAACGCACTGTAACAACTTTCTGCAAAACAGGTAAAATTCCAGGAGCCGTAAAAGAAGGAAAAAGCTGGCGCATTCCGGATGAGGCAGAAAAACCAGTGGATGGCAGAGTACTGTCAGGAAAGTATGTAAAAAAAGAGGAAAAAGAAGCAAGAAAGCCACTCCCGATCGGAATATCTGGTTACGTACGGGCACAGTCGGAATATTATTATGTGGACAAGACAGGAATGATCAAAGAATTTCTGGATCGAAAACCACTGGTATCACTGTTTACGCGGCCGAGACGATTTGGAAAGACGTTGAATATGGATATGCTTCGCGTTTTCTTTGAAATTTCCGATACAGATACCAGCCAGTATTTCCGAGACAAAGAAATCTGGAAATGTGGAGAAGAATACCGAGAGCATCAGGGAAAATATCCGGTTATTTTTCTGACGTTTAAAGATATAAAATTTGCGTCCTGGGAACTGACTTTTGCAAAAATTGCAGAGCTGGTACAGGAAGAGTTCGGCAGACATAAGGAATTGGGGATGAGTGAGAAACTGGAACCATACGAGAAGGAGTATTTTCGGAAAATACTGGCAGGTCAGGCGAATGAAGTAGAGCTCTCCTCGTCTCTGCAGAAACTTTCCAAAATGCTTCATGAACATTATGGAAAAGCACCGATCATTATGATCGATGAATATGATGCACCGATTCAGGAAGGCTATTCGAAAAAGTTTTATGAAGAAATTGTTGGATTTATGTGGAATTTTTTTTCCGGCGCATTCAAAGACAACCGGCATCTGTCGTACGGTTTTTTAACTGGAATTCTGCGGATTGCACAGGAAAGTATATTCAGTGGTCTGAATAATCCGACGGTAAATTCCATTCTGGATGAGACATATGATAAATACTTTGGATTTACCCGTGCAGAAGTCCATAAAATGCTGCGGGATTACGGTGCTCTCGAAAAAGAAGCAGAGCTTAAAACCTGGTATGACGGATATCTTTTTGGCGCAGAAGAAATTTACAATCCCTGGTCCGTGGTCAACTATATTGCACAGGGGTGTATTCCAAAGGCATATTGGGTAAACACCGGAAAGAATGAAATTCTGGAAGAAGTTCTGAAGGCAGCGACAGAGGATGTCATAGAGAAATTGTATGCATTGCTGCAGGGAGAGCGAGTGGTTGCGAGAATCGATCAAAATGTAGTTTACCGGTCTCTGCTGGAAGAACCCTCCAGTATTTACAGTCTGCTTCTGGTTGCTGGATATCTGAAAACACCAAAAAAGGAGTTGCAGACAGACGGATCGTATCTGTGTGAGGTATCCATTCCCAACTGGGAGATTGCGGCAGTTTACAAAGCAGAGATTTTATCCCATCTGCTGCAGATTGGAGCAGTAACCAGAACGACAGCAGACCGGATTGCGGAAAGCCTGTATACGAATGATGTGAAAAAACTGCAGAGTGCGATTGCAGAGTATATGGACAAGTCGATCAGTTTTTACGATGCGGGCGCAGAAGGTTTTTACCATGGACTGGTACTGGGATTGATTGCATTGCTGGATCAACAGTATAAAATCAGATCCAATCGAGAATCCGGTGAAGGGCGATACGATATCAGCCTGTTTCCGAGAGAACCTCGATATCCTGGCATTCTAATGGAAGTGAAATGGAAAAAGGGAATCACAGAGGACACACTGAAAAAATTAGCGAAAGAAGCATTAAACCAGATTGAAACACAGCGATACGATGCAGAAATGCGGCAGGAAGGGGTTACGGAAGTCATCAAACTTGGAATTGCCTTTTCTGGAAAAAATGTAAAAATTTGGACGGTATAAAAACAGGAGAAGACAAAACAGGGGGAAGCAAAATGAAAAAATTAACAACGGCAAAGATATGGCAGTTCGCAGCAGGCCAGTTTGGATGGGCGCTGCTGTCTGGTATCATATCGAACTGGCTGGTGTACTTTTATCAGCCGGATGAAACCGCAATCAGCCAGGGACAGACGGTATTCATACCGCAGGGGCTGGTGATTTTCGGGGTTTTTACCATCATTGGAGGGATCACAGCCTTCGGAAGAATTTTTGATGCATTCACTGATCCGATGATTGCGTCCTGGTCAGATCGGTGCACTTCAAAAAACGGACGGCGGATCCCGTTCTTAAAAGGCGCGTCCCTGCCGCTGGCACTTTCCACCGTGCTGGTGTTCTGGTCACCGGTGAATGAAAACAGCTGGATCAATGCGGCATTCTTGTTTGGTATGATTCTAGCATATTACCTTTCGATCACGGCATACTGTACTCCGTACAATGCCCTGATTCCGGAACTGGGCCATACACAGCAGGAACGCCTGAATATATCCACCATCATTTCTTTCACCTTTATTGCAGGAACCGCTGTGGCCTATCTGGCACCGGCGATCTGGGGTACGCTGATTCCTTTCTTCGGAAGAGTAAATGCAATCAGGATCACTTTCACAGCCATGGCAGCGGCAGCATTCATATGCATGCTTGTGCCGGTATTCTGCATCCGGGAAAAAGATTACGTAGATACCGTTCCCTCGAAGGATTCGGCCTTTCGTTCCCTTACAGCAACCTTTCGGAATGGAGAATTCCGGAAATTTGTAGGATCTGATATCTTTTACTGGATCGCGCTCACCATGTTCCAGACGGGCCTTCCGTTTTTCGTTACCAGTCTGCTGAAACTCCCGGAGACAATGACAACACTGTATTTTGTGGGAATGACCGCACTGTCGCTTGTCTTTTACGTTCCGGTCAACAAGCTGACACCGAAACTGGGCAAGAAAAAGATGATTCTGTTTGCCTTTGCTGTTTTCAGCCTTGCATATTTTTACACAGGCTTTATGGGAAACATCCCGTTCATCCCGGAAGCCGTACAGGGCCTGATTCTGACAGTCGCGGCAGCACTTCCCATGGCGATTTTCGGTATTCTGCCGCAGGCGGTTGTCGCAGATATTGCACAGAGCGATGCGGTTACCTCGGGAAGCAGCCGCGAGGGAATGTTCTACGCAGCCAGAACTTTCGCCTTCAAGCTGGGGCAGAGCCTTTCCATGCTGATCTTTACGGCGGTCTCCACCATTGGAAACGGCAGTGGAGCCGGATACCGGATTGCGGCATTCGGTGCAGCTGTATTCTGCGGCGCAGGCGGACTGATACTGATGTTTTACGATGAGAAAAAGATTAACTGCGTGATCAACGGAAAAGCATAGGTCAGTACTCAGCACGGCGGCCTTTTTTATCTCGAAATCAGCTCCTCCGCATGCTTTAATGCATCCGAAATATTCGAACAGAAATTTTCTTCCCCGACAAGCTCCACAAAGCCGGATTTTTTCATCACCTTCATCGGCTGCTCATTCACATGAGAGAAGACGAGAGTGATCCCTTTCGATTCGCAGAGCTTCGTCAGATTCTGGAGTGCATTCATGGCTGTACTGTCGATCGCCGGTACGCTCCGCATCCGGAGAACGAGACATTTTGTGAAATCCTTTACTACAATGTGCTCAATCGCATCCGCCGCGCCAAAGAAGAGCGGTCCTGTGATCTCGTATACACGGATTTCCAGCGGCAGCTTCTGCAGATGTTCATCCACCGCCGGGGAATCATCGTCCACATAGACCCAGCTGTCGGCGTGCGTTTCCTCGCTCATCCGCTTGATGAAAAGCAGGCAGGCCAGAACCATGCCGATCTCGATTGCGACAACGAGGTCAAACACAACGGTCAGCACAAACGTAGTAAAAAGAACGATAATATCACTCTTCGGAGCCGTGCGTACAAGATGCACGAAGGTTCTCCACTGGCACATATTGTAGGCAACAAGGAACAGAATCGCGGCAATCGTCGGCATCGGAATCATGCCCGCAAACGGCATCAGCACAACAAGAACGATGACGAGCGTAATGGAATGCACCATACCCGCAACCGGCGTGCGTCCGCCGTTTTTGATATTTGCCGCCGTTCTGGCAATCGCTCCCGTAGCCGGAATACCGCCGAAAAGCGCAGAAGCAATATTTCCGGCACCCTGTGCAATCAGCTCTGTATCCGAACGATGCTTGCTGTTGATCATGCCGTCCGCAACAACACAGGAGAGAAGCGACTCAATCGCCGCAAGCATCGCGATCGTAAACGCATTTGGAATCGCCGACTGAATCAGTTTCATGTCAAAAACCGGCAGATGAAGCGTCGGAAGCGCATTGCTGATTGTGTACAGATTTCCAATCGTAGAAACGTGCAGCGGCAGAAACTGAACCATCAGAATACCGGCAATAACAGCAATCAGCGATCCTGGGATTTTCTTGAAAATCAGCGGAGACACAATCAAAATGGCAAGGCTGACCCCTCCGACAATCAGCGCATCCGGTGAAATCGTGGAAAAATTCTCCGCAAATGCCTTCAGTTTTTCCATCGTTTCAATCGGCTTTACTCCGTCAGGATACGTAACGCCGCAGAAATCCTTCAGCTGTCCGATCACGATCGTCACCGCAATACCGGAAGTAAAACCCGTTGTAATCGTATAAGGAATAAACTTGATCAGACTTCCAAAATGACAGAAGCCCATGATAATAAGGAAGACACCGGCAAGAATGGTCGCCGTCATCAGCCCCTCGAGGCCGTCCCGCGCGACAATACCGGCAACAATCGTGGCAAACGCGGCCGTCGGACCGGCAATCTGGACACAGCTTCCGCCGAGCGCGGAAATCACAAAGCCCGCCACAATCGCGGTGAAAATACCAGCCTCCGGCCCCACGCCGGAAGCAAGAGCCAGTGCAATAGAAAGAGGAAGTGCAATGATCGCAACGATGATACCGGCAGTCACATCTTTGGCAAACTGCGCGCGGTCATAGGACTTCAGAGAAGTGAGTAGCATTGGTTTGAACGAATTCATTTGAAAAGCTCGCTTTCTGTATTAGATTTGTATTACTGTTAGAACAACCTTTCAAGTATAGCATAAGAGACGGGAAGCAGGAAACCTTAAAAGGAATTGTTTGCCTTTCTATACAATCATGTTATGCATGACATTGCACACAGCCGGCAGAAAAATCCGAATGGAAAATTTTTCTGTCACTTTTTTGATTTTTTCAGTGACTTTCCTCTATGATCTATGGTACACTAATCCATGCGCGTTAAAAACGAGAATAGAATATCAAATGGAGGAAATCTCAAAATATGAGCAAAAAGAAAGGCGAAGGCCTGAAATCATTCAACAGGGGATTTAACGTGCCGGATACCTACATTATCATCTTTTTTGTGGTGGTTATCGCGGCCGTTATGACCTTCCTCGTCCCAAAAGGCTATTACGAGACGGAGGATGTCACGTACCTGATGAACGGGGTAGAAAAGACCCGTACCGTCATCAAAGACGGAAGCTTCCAGTATCTGACCGATGCTGCAGGAAAACCGGTCACAGAGGGTGTTGCACTGTTCAGCGGCGATGGCGGAACCGGATTTTTCAATTACATGTATAACGGAATTATCAGCAGCTCCGCCATCGAAATCATCGCATTTCTGATGGTAGTCGGCGGTGCTTTCGGTATCATGATCCGCACCGGAGCCGTTGAAGCCGGTCTGATCGGCCTGATCCGTAAAGCAAAAGGAGCCGAAAAACTGCTGATCCCGGTTCTTTTCGTCCTGTTTTCCCTCGGCGGAGCCGTGTTCGGAATGGGAGAAGAGGCCCTTCCGTTCACCATGATCCTCTGCCCGCTGTTCGTCGCTGTCGGATACGACACGGTCATTGCCGTGCTTGTCACGTACGTCGCAACACAGATCGGCTTCGGATCCTCCTGGATGAACCCGTTCTCTGTCGGAATCGCACAGGGAATCGCCGGCGTTGACGTCTTCTCCGGCGCAGGTTTCCGTATGGTGATGTGGGTGGTGTTCACCGCTCTTGGCTGCGGCATGACCATGTTCTATGCAGCAAAAGTAAAAAAGACCCCGGAAATCTCCGTTGCTTACGAAAGCGACCAGTATTTCCGTGATCAGAACGAAAAAACAGGCATCGACGAGGGCCATTCCTTCGGCAGCGGCCATATCTTAGTTCTGGTAACACTGGCCGTTACCGTTGTCTGGGTTATCTGGGGCGTTATGGCAAAAGGTTATTACATGGCCGAAATCGCAACCCAGTTCTTCATCATGGGAATCGTGGCCGGTGTGATCGGTGTCATTTTCCATCTGAATGACATGAAAGTAAATGATATTGCCGTTTCCTTCAAAGACGGCGCAAAGGACCTGATCGGTGCGGCACTCGTTGTAGCGATGGCACAGGGCATCATGCAGGTGCTCGGCGGTTCCGATCCGACCACCCCGACCGTTATCAACACCATTATGTACGGCATCTCACAGGCCCTGGCCGATCTTTCCGGTGCAGCCGCAGCCGTGCTGATGTACGTGTTCCAGTCGGTCTTCAACTTTTTTGTCGTGTCCGGCTCCGGCCAGGCGGCGATCACCATGCCGATCATGGCACCGCTCGCGGACCTTCTCGGCGTATCCCGCCAGACATCCGTCCTTGCGTTCCAGCTCGGTGATGCTTTCACAAACCTGATCGTCCCGACCTCCGGCTGTCTGATCGGCTCCCTGGCGATTGCAAAGATCGAGTGGTCGAACTGGATCAAATTCATGTGGAAATTCTTAGGGATACTGATGATTGGAGCAGTCATTACGATTCTGATTGCGGTTGCCATTGGATTTTAAGAGGAGTGAGAGAAAATGATATTATTTCAGAACATAGACGTCTATGCGCCGGAACACCTCGGAAGAAAAGACGTTCTTACTGTGTATGATAAAATTGTCAAGATCGCAGATGCCGGCACGATAACGGCAGACGGCCTGCTCTTTGGCGCGGAGACCGTAGACGGAACCGGACTTGTCCTGACACCTGGCTTTGTTGACTGCCATGTTCACGTGCTCGGCGGAGGCGGTGAGGGCGGCTTTGCCAACCGCACCCCGGAGGCGACGATGGAAGGCCTGAACAAGTTCGGTGTGACAACCGTTGTCGGCTGCCTCGGAACTGACGGCATTGGCCGTGACATGTGCGCGCTCGTGGCAAAAACAAAAGGCCTCCGGGAGCAGGGCATGTCCGCCTGGTGCTACACCGGCAGCTATCAGGTTCCGGTGCGTACACTGACGGATGGAATTACGAAAGATATCATGATGATCGAAGAAATCATCGGAACCGGCGAAATCGCCATTTCGGACCACCGATCCTCACAGCCGACCTTCGAAGAATTCGCCCGACTGGCAGCAGACACGCGCCTCGGCGGTGTTCTTTCCGGGAAAGCGGGAGTGATCAATGTCCACCTTGGCGACGGTGCAAGATGTATGGAGCTGATCGAACGCGTCATCAGCGAAACCGAAATCCCGGCCAGCCAGTTCCTCCCGACCCATGTCAACCGGAACGAGAAGCTGTTCCAGAAGGCAATTGAATACGCCGTAAAGGGCGGTGCGGTCGATTTCACCGGAAATGAAGAGATCGATTACTGGGAAACTGTCTGTGATGAAGTCCGCGTGTGCAAAGGAATCCGCCGCATGCTGGATGCAGGCGTGAATCCGAAACACATCACCATCTCATCCGACGGTCAGGGCAGTCTGCCGATCTTTAATGAGAAGGGAGAATTCCTGCGGATGGGCATGGGTCAGTCGAGCTGTTTGCTGAAAGAAGTAAAAGAATGCGTGGAGAAAGCGGGAATTCCGCTGGAAACCGCAATTTCGACGATTACGGCAAACCCGGCAGAGATCCTGTCACTGAAAGGAAAAGGCAAGGTCCGGGAAGGATATGATGCGGATCTTTGCGTACTGGATCAGGGACTAGAGATTCAGGAAGTGATTGCACGGGGGAAGAATGTGTATCGGAAATAGAAGAGAGATTAGAGAAGAGGTTACGGCTTGCGTGGAGCTGTAGCCTTTTCTTTTTGGAATGGTATTTTAGGTAACAGTACGCTATAATCATATTAAGCATATTTCAAAATAAGAAAGGTCCAAAGAGACGGTAATGGATGAAATCATAAAAAGTACAGATAACAGATATTCAGAATATGAAACGTTATTATTTTTAAGGGATAAGCTGCGAAAAGAAGCGTATGCCTGGAAGAACAGATATCTGGCTGAATTTGGCAATCTGATCACAGCGGTATTTGAACAGAAAATAGCCTGCATCAAAAAGAAAAAGACCATATCTTTCTGCCAGATGGCCGTCAATCGTGGAAAACCGGTGGATCAGGCGGAACTGCAGAACTATCTGTCACAGGAAATGAAAGAGTACAATCGAAAACTTTCTGAAATGATACAGGAAAATGAGATTGCACACAGTGGAGAAACCATCAGCGAAGAAACCGCGGCAAAAATAAAAAAATTGTACCGCAGACTTGCAAAACAGATCCATCCGGATATGAATCCGAAAACAAATGAGATACCGGAACTGAAAGAATTATGGCAGAGAATTGTAGTTTCTTACCGCGCGAATGATCTGGAGGAGCTGGAAGAGGCGGAAGTTTTGGTAAATAAATTTCTGGCAGACCATCATCTGGATGAGAATGAAATCAAAATACAGGATATCGACACAAAGATAGAAAAATTAAAAGAGCAGATTCAGAAGATCAAAGAGACGAATCCTTACCAATATCGATTCCTTCTGCAGGATCAGGAAGCGGTTCAAAACAAGAAGCGGGAGTTACAAAAAGAACTGGAAGAATATAGGGTATATGAGCAGGAGCTGGATCAGCTTCTGGAACAGATGATGAAAAATGGGGTGAGTTTTCTATGGCGGATGAATTAGAGATTAACAAAGGCGGGGTAGTATCCCTGATCGACAATCATGAACTGGGAGAAATTTTAAAACCACTGGTTAGAGAAATTTATTTGTTTAATTCCTATGTGGCGGGAACGACACATCTGGAAGATCAGAGCGTTTTGGGTGAAATAAAAGAGGAAGATGATCTGCTTCTTCAGCGCGAGGACAATAGATTTGATCAGAATGCGATTCTGGTTCTTACGAACGAGAGGCGAAAACTGGGGTATATTCCGAAAAAAGATAATGTAGTATTTGCAAGATTGATGGATGCAGGGAAACTGCTGAAGGCAAAAATAACGACAATTGAGCATAGAGGGGATTTTACGGAAATTGGGATTGGGATCTATTTGGTGGATTTTTGAAAAATGGAGAGTAATTAAAAAATAGACAGGAACAGGAGAATATGTGGTGTCGGAGATAAAACTTTTTGAAATCGGAACTGTTGTGAAAGAGCGCACCTCTTCCACGGTATTATTGGAAAAACAATTGCAGACAACGATAGAGCAGAATATGGAGACATTTTTTGGCGTTCGCTTTCTGAAAAGTGAATATGCGATCACTTCGGGAAGAATGGACAGTATTGGAATTGATGAAAATAACAGCCCGGTGATTTTCGAATACAAGAGAAGCACGAGTGAGAATGTAATTAATCAAGGACTATTTTATCTGGATTGGCTTTTGGATCACAAAGCGGATTTCAAACTGCTTGTGATTGAAAAACTGGGTATGGAAGTAGCAGACCAGATTGATTGGTCGGTGCCTTGCGTGATCTGTATTGCAAATGATTTCACGAAGTATGATGTGCATGCAGTCAATCAGATGCAGAGGAATATCAAGTTGGTGAAATATCGGAAATATGGGGAAGATCTGTTGCTGTTTGAACATCTGAACACACCGGTGGCAAAGCCAGTAACGGAAACATCAACCATTTCAACAACAAGTAGTACATACACACAGAAAACACATTTAGAGAAGCTGTCATCAGCAAGCAGCCATTTCAAAACATTATATACGGCGCTTTGTGACTACATCGAATCGCTGGGAGACGATCTTGTTCCAAACCAATTGAAGCTGTATTTGGCCTATAAGAAGGTGCAGAATATTTTCTGCATTGAGATTTATAACAAACAGATTTTGCTCCGAATGAAACTCGATCCAGATACCGTTGAACTGGAAGAAGGATTTACGAGAGATACTCGTGGGATCGGGCATTACGGAACTGGGGAGCTGGAAGTGTCGATCAAGACGGCAGAAGACTTCCAAAAGGCGAAGAAGCTGATTGACCGAGCGTATGAGGAGACATTGTGAGTTGAGTGTGAGGGCGTATGAAAACATTTATTGAAAAACAAGAGAATGGAAATCGCAAATCCGTTTTAAAAGAATATTATGCACGTTATCTTCAGGAGATTCGCGGTCTAAGCGATTCATCCGTGAAACATTATTTTGATGCATTAAACAACATATCACGGAGATTGAAGGATAAGGGATTGGTTCAGCAGGATATATACGAAATAGAAGATCTTGATCGGCTTCATATTGCTAGAGAGATTTTATACGCAGATCCAGACTTTGTAGTACTGAATGAACGAGGAAGACGTATGTATAGCTCTGGTCTAAACAATTATTGTCGGTTTGCGGAAGGTGAGAAATTTGGTGAACTGAAATCCCAAATGCTGACATTAGACGTGCCCATTGAACCAGAAACACCAGTAGTCGTAGAACAGACTGTCTGGAAACGATCAGGAATTCTTCGTGCGCAGGCAATAAAAATGGCGAACTATACCTGTGAGTTAAATTCTTCCCATGAAACTTTTGTATCAGAAAAAACGCATAAACCATATATGGAAGGGCACCATGCCTTGCCAATGAATTTTCAAAAAGAGATCTCAGTAAATTTGGATGTTTACGCTAACATTGTTTGCCTATGCCCGGTGTGCCATAGAAGAATTCATTATGGGATAAAGGATGATCGAGCTATGATGATTGGAAAAATTTATGATTCCAGAGGTTTAAGACTTGCTAATTGCGGCATAAAAATGAGCAAAACGGATTTTATAGATGCTGCAATTGGACAGTGAGTCAGAAAAACAATGTGAATATGAAAGCTTAGCATGGAAATATAAGAGAGGAAAGTTTCATGGGAAATAAAACATTGGATTATTATAACCAGAATGCAACAATGTTTGCGGTAGGAACGGCTTGTGTGGATTTTCGGCAAACACAAGATAAATTTTTACATAATCTCAAAGCAGGAGATACTATTCTTGACTTCGGATGTGGTGCAGGAAGAGATACAAAATATTTTTTAGAGCATGGATATCAAGTAGATGCAATAGATGGATCAAAAGAACTGTGTAAAATAGCAAGCGAGTATACAGGAATAACAGTAAAACAGATGTTATTTCAGGAGCTTAATGAAACAGAAAAATATGATGGTATTTGGGCATGCTCATCAATTCTGCATCTTTCAAAAGAAGAATTGAAAACAGTATTAAAGAAAATGATTGCTGCATTAAAGAAAAACGGAATTATATATACATCTTTTAAATATGGTGAGTTTGAAGGAGAACGCAATGGACGATATTTTACAGATTTTACAATAGACACTTTTTCAGCGTTCATGAAAGAAGTTGAGCACCTTACAATAGAGGAAAACTGGATTACTAGCGATGTAAGACCAGAAAGAGGAGAAGAAAAATGGCTGAATATCATTTTGGGAAAAAATAAATATAGACTTTTCGGAAACATATTCCACGGATGTAATGACTGGTGATAGAGATAAAAGAATGTATCTATATTATCAATTGCTCCAAAGCCTCAGAAAAGCAGAAAGCGTTGATATTATTGTTTCTTTTCTTATGGAATCTGGAGTCAAAATGCTTCTTGGAGAGCTGAAAAATGCATTGAAACGCGGAACCAGAATCAGAATATTGACAGGAAATTATCTTGGCATTACACAGCCATCTGCCTTGTATTTGATTAAAAGAAAACTTGGAAATAGAGTAGATCTTAGATTTTACAGCGAGAAGGGACGATCTTTTCATCCCAAGTCATATATCTTTCATTATGCGGATTATAGTGAGTTATATATTGGATCATCCAATATTTCCAGAAGTGCTCTGACATCTGGTATTGAATGGAATTATCGATTCAGCAGCAAAAGCGATCAGAAGAATTACGACAAATTTTTTCAGACATTTGAAGAATTCTTTCAAAATCATTCGATTATAATTGATGAGAAAGAATTAAAGCATTATTCTAAGAATTGGCATCGCCCGGCAGTAGCAAAAGATCTTGAACAATACGATGGTGCGGAACAAGAAGCAGAAGATACCAAGGTAAGAGTATTATTTGAACCAAGAGGAGCTCAGATTGAAGCTTTATGTGCACTTGAAGATACAAGAGCAGAAGGAGCGAAAAGAGCTCTAGTTCAGGCAGCTACGGGTGTTGGAAAAACTTATTTGGCTGCATTTGATTCAAAAAATTATCAAAGGGTGCTATTTGTAGCATACAAAGAAGAGATTTTGAATCAGGCTGCTCTTTCCTTCAGAAATGTTCGAAGCTCAAAAGATTATGGATTCTTTCGTGGTAATGAAAAATGCACGGATAAGTCTGTAATATTCGCATCCGTGGCAACACTTGGAAAACCAGAATATCTGTGTGAACAATATTTTGCACCAGATTATTTTGATTATGTAGTAGTGGATGAATTCCATCATGCGGTAAATGATCAGTATCTAAGAATTGTAAATTACTTCAGACCACAGTTCTTACTGGGACTGACAGCGACACCAGATAGAATGGATGGTAGAAATATTTATGAGATCTGTGATTATAATGTATCCTTTGAGCTTTCTTTGAAGGATGCTATCAATAAAGGAATGCTTGTTCCGTTTCACTACTATGGAATTTTTGATGATACAACAGATTATTCGGGGATGTGTATTGTCAAAGGAAAGTATGTGGAAGAAGAAGTGAATGCTGCATATATTGGCAATGTTCATCGGTATGATTTGATTTATAAATATTACAGAAAATATGGTTCTAAAAGGGCATTGGGCTTTTGCTATTCGAAAGCTCATGCGGAAGAGATGGCAAAAGAATTTTGCAAAAGGGGCATTATATCCGCAGCAGTATATAGCGGTGTCGGAGGAAAGTATTCTATGGAAAGAGATGTAGCCATTAAGAAACTGACAATTGGTGAAATTAAAGTGATCTTTTCTGTAGATATGTTCAATGAAGGTGTCGATATTCCAGCAGTAGATATGGTTATGTTCCTGCGGCCAACAGAATCCCCAGTAGTTTTCCTACAGCAATTGGGCAGAGGACTGCGGCAAAGCAAGGGAAAAGAATATTTAAATGTGCTGGATTTTATTGGAAATTATGAGAAGACCGGAAGAGTAAGATTTTTATTGACCGGAAAAAGTTTTGCTGAAAAAGGCGACTATTATTCAGCTGACAGATCAGAGTTTCCAGACGACTGTATGATCGACTTTGACATGCGGTTAATTAATCTGTTTTCGGAGATGGATAAGAAATCTGGAACTGTGAGAGAACGAATTCAGAAGGAATATTTTCGCATAAAAGACTATCTGGGAAAACGGCCAAGCAGAATGGAATTGTTTACATATATGAATGATGACATTTATCAGATGACGATAAAACATTCCAAAGATAATTTATTTAAAAGGTATCTGGACTATCTGAAAGAGCTAGGAGAGCTTACTGAAGCAGAAGAAAAGTTTTGCCAGGGGATTGGAAAAGAATTTATTAGTCTGCTGGAAAATACAAATATGTCCAAGGTTTACAAAATGCCGGTGTTGATGGCGTTTTATAATCATGGTGATATTCGCATGGAAGTTACGGAAGAAGAACTTTTGAAGAGCTGGAAGGATTTTTTTTCTACGGGAACAAATTGGAAAGATCTGGAGATAGGGATTACGTATGAGGAATATTGTAAGATTTCGGAACAAAAACATTTGAAAAAGATCCTTGACATGCCGGTGCACTATTTGATGGAATCTGGGAGGGGATTTTTTGTGGAGAAAGATGAGGGAGTGTTAAGGCTTAGAGATGAACTTGAGAATGTGATTGAAGATGAAGTGATGAAGGAGCAGATGGGGGATGTGATTCGATATCGGGCGATGGATTATTATCGGAGACGGTATCGAGAAAAAGAAATTTAATGAAAACAGAAAATAAGAAGTAAATATAATCAAAATATGAAAAAGATACTTTGGTAAAGCAAATACGAATTGGAAGTTAATGCTAGATGAGAAATATAGTATGCATATAAGAATCTAAAATTTGCTTTCACATAATTTATATGTTGTTTTTTTGAAAATCTTGATATAATATATAATAAAAATAAGATGTATGCACAATTGATATTATAATTGATATATTTAGAGCAAAAAGGAGGGGAAATTGTATGGCGGGTAGTGCACAAGGTGCTCCGACTAAAGATTTTTTTGTAAAAATGCTTACTAGAGATATTGAATTAAATGATGCCATACTAGATTTGCTAGATAATTGCTTAGATGGAGTGGTACGTCAAAAAGGACCCAAGGGAGATGATGATAGCTATTATGAGGGATATTATGCTAATATATCTATAACAGAAAATGAATTTGTTATAGAGGATAATTGTGGTGGAATTCCGAGAGAAGTTGCCGAAAAATATGCATTTCGTATGGGAAGGTCGTCGGAAAAAGAGGATGATGAGTTACCTACAGTTGGAATATATGGAATTGGAATGAAGCGCGCTATTTTTAAAATAGGAAAATCAGCGAAGGTTATTACTTGCAATGACGGAAAGATATATCAAGTAATAATTCCAGTAGATTGGGCTGATTCGGATGAAAAATGGGATTTTCCAATAGAGGATATAGATGGTAAAAGTGTGCTAGAATTAAATGGAACTAAGATAACCATATCCAATATTAATCCAGAAGTGTCTGGAAGCTGGTTGAAGGAGGATAAGAGAGAAGCGTTTTCAGAGAGACTGATGAAGGTTATACAACAGAGCTATAGCTTTATTATACAAAAAGGATTTAAAATTATAGTAAATGAAAAAATAGTAACTGCACTGCCAATAAAATTATTGATAGATGAGAAGAATATAAAGGGAATAAAACCATTTTTGTATAAGCAGGTATTTGAAGATGTTAGTGTAAGTCTTGCTGTAGGATTTTATGCGCCACCTCCATCTCCCGAAGATATTGATGATGAAAACAATTTAAAGAGATCAACAACAGATGCAGGATGGACAATTGTTTGCAACGATAGAGTTGTTTTATACAATGATAAAAGTCACTTAACAGGTTGGGGGGAAGCAGGAGTTCCGCAATATCATACACAGTTTATAGGAATTAGAGGAATTGTAATATTTGAAAGTAATAATCCTCAAAAATTACCAATGACTACAACTAAAAGGGGAATTGATACATCGTCACAAATATATGCAGTTGTGAAAAATAGAATGAGACAAGGATTAAAAATGTTTACAGACTATACAAATAGATGGAAAGGACAAAACGAAAGAGAACGTAGTTATTCAACATCAGCAACAAGCGTTTCTGTTGAAAAACTAATTAGCGAAAAACCAGAAACGTCTACGGAATTTAAAATAAAATATAAGAAAAACAAAGGAGCCCAAATATTTAATCCAGATTTGCCTAAACCGCCAAGTGATAAACCATATAAGATCATAAGATATAGTAAGGATGAGAAGGAAATATTAGATATTGTCGAATACTTGTATAATGATCGTAATCATTCAATTACACCTTCCCAGATTGGGGAGAAATGTTTTGATTTGATTTTAGAAAAAACACATTTGACTAAGGATAAGTGATGCAGATGGCAAATCAACCTTTTTATCATTTAAGACCAAACAAAAGCATAGATCGCCACTTGTTTGTACAAACGTTAATAGGTCTAAATCAATGTTTACCAATTTCAGAGTATAATTATACAGGATTTGGATCATATTTGTTTGATGATTTTAAAATATTACATGAAACACTTAATATAACTAAAATGGTTTCACTAGAGAAAGATTTTGTAGAATATAAGAGGGCGAAATTTAATGTTCCATATGCATGCATAGACGTTAAAAATGTAAGTAGTACGGAATATCTGTCAGAATTATTTATAGAAGATGGTTCACATAATATTTTTTGGCTGGATTATGTGTCTCCTTCTGAATTAGGGATGCAAATTGCAGACTATGCTACATTATTAAATGAGTTAAATTCAGGAGATATTATTAGAATAACGTTAAATGCGAATGTAGCATCATTAGGAAAAACAGATAATCCAGATGAATTACAAAATTTACGTTTTTCAAAGTTACGTGAACGCATTCCGGATGAATATTTTCCAATATCAGCTCAGGTGGCCGATGTAACGACTTCGAAATATCCATTGCTTTTGCTAAAGATTTTGAAAAAGGTGACTGTAAGTTGTTTGGAAGATGCGCCTCCATATAGTCCAAATTTTTTACTTCCACTATTTTCAAGTATATATGCAGATGGACAGCAAATGCTTACGTTCACTGGCGTGGTATTAGATTCGCATGAGTTAGAACAAAAAATAAAAAAATCTTTAGAAGGTTATCCACATAATAATTTTTCGTGGGACACACCTTGTTACATAGAGATTCCCCCATTATCTGCTAGAGAAATTATGGAATTAAATAAGTTGTTGCCTTGCGATAAAGCAGAGCAACAACTCATAGAAAAATTTCCGTTTATTTTTTCACCAAAAGAAATGAGGTCAATTGAAAGTTATGTAACATATTATAAATATTATCCAAATTATCATCACGTTAATTTCTGAAAAATAACGGTTAAAATTTTTTCGGCAACAATAGGCGATACACTATTACCGAGTTGGCGGAAACTATGCCAGATGGTATCAGGAAGCTGATACCAATCTGGAAAACCCTGTAGTCTAGCAGCTTCTCGGGGAGTTATTACTCGGGGATAAGCGTAATGAATAGGGCGCACAGCTTGAAAGCTTCCTTTATCTGGTCCAGTACCGGCCCGTAAAGTTGGACAAAAACCGTAAGGATTTAATTTAGGAGATTTTGAAATAGTATCTTGCTGACCATAAGCTAATTTGGAATAACGTGTACGCACCTTTGCAGAATGTTTAGTAGGAAAACATCCGTTTACAATATGTCTTTTTTGATAAAGATTTATATATGTTTGATTTCCAATTCCATAAGGTTGTAATCCAATAACATGTTGATAAAAATGCTCAGATTGCAAATGATTAGAATTGGGATCGCAGTATTCAGGTAATAATTTTTTTAGGCCATTGCTTTTAGCACTATAATGAATATTTGCAGGAAGACCTTCTAAAGCTTGATAAACTAGTGTTTTCTGAGAGGGATGAACTTTAGCTTCAAGAAAATCTTTTTCACACAAATCTAATATTTGATTACATGAACGGTAACCAATAAAAAAAATGCGGGTTCGAGTTGTCGGTGCTCCATAATCACTGGCATTTATTTTTAAAGGTGGTAAAAGATGATAATCATGTACATAAGAAAATGCTTCTTTACGTATAGCAGAGTATTTGTCGTTTAAAATTCCTGGGACATTTTCTGCAAGAAAAAAAATAGGACGAAGTTCATTTACTAACTTGAAAAACTTAATAAATAATTGATTACGCGAATCATTTACATTACCTTGTCCAATGTTACTAAAGCCTTGGCAGGGTGGGCCACCAATAATTCCTGTTAAATTGTTCTGTGAAATATTTGATAAATCAAGTAAATGATCTGCATCGAGTGTCAAAATATCCATTGGTATATGTGTAGTAAGTGGAAAATTATTTATGTGCGTTGCCATTGCATGGGAATCTAATTCTACTGCAGCAGCAACATTAAAACCAGCACGTGCTGCACCAAGGCTTAGACCACCGGCACCGGCAAAGAGATCAATGACATTTGGCAATGGTGATTCCTCACTTTCGTAATTGTATGCATAGAGATTTTACAATATTTAGACTAAAAAAGCAAATCAAAAAAGAAATATTTAAGGGTTTTGCTGTGTCTGCACTGTAAATATAACATTCTATTAGGAGTATGATCTGTGCGTTAGCTAAGGACATTTCATTGAGCGGGCAAAAATCCTATATGAAAATCACCGCATTCGTTAGCTGATCTTGTATGGTTTCGGCCAAATGAAGTTGCAAAGTGTAGACAGAGAGGCGGTAGGAGAAGTCTTGAAATCTTTTAATTTGAGAAAATCAAACAATGTTCGAAAGCTGAACAGTCACCTAATAAGCGAAAATAGCAACATAATAAAAATACTCAGACCATGCTGAAAATATGGAAGACAATTATATTGGAAGATATTACGAAAAGAGAATTTATTGCGGATTCTTTTTATGTTCTTGTTTTAGGGGGCTGATGTTGAAAAAAGGCTTATGTTTCTTTATGGATTATGGAATACGGAGGGGAAAATAGATGCTTTTATATTCTACAACACTGCGAATTAATGATGCATTGAGTAGAGATGGATTTATACAGATGATCATTCAATGGAAGGAGTAACATACATTGCCAAAATTAATTATCAACAAACTCGGTCCTGTTGAGACCTGTGAACTGGAGTGTTCCCAATTTATGAACTTTACGGGTTTTCAGGCATCTGGAAAGAGTACAATTGCCAAAGCAATTTATTATTTTAGAACAATTAAAGATGATATCATCGAGCTTGCAAAATCGCAGGCATTGGATGCGACACCTGTATATGGAGCGAAAAGTACTCTTAGTATAGAACATGGAATTACTTTGAGAAAAGCTCTTGAAAATTATTTGCGTGAAAAATTTTTAAGAACCTTTGGATCATCATGGGGCATGCCAAACGACATGTACATGGAATATCATTTTACTAAGACATGCTATGTTAAGATTTCTTTGGAAAATGATAGCAGATATTCTACACCAAACTACATTTGGATCACGATGAGTAATGAACTGATTCGTTTTTTGAAAGCAAATAACCATACACTTTCTGTAACACCATTGGGAATCTCTGAAGAGGATCTGAGGATTTTTAAAAAGAATTTATATGAGATTTTTGAGGATTCTTGTTCTGTCGTCTATATTCCGGCAGGACGCAGTATGATTACGCTGCTTTCTCAGCAATTGAGTTATATTTATGCCACAATGGATGATATGCAGAAAAGATCTTTGGATACCTGCACAAAAGATTACCTGGAGAGGATACTTCGATTAAAACCAGAATTTTCAGAGGGGCTGCAGGGCTTAGCTTATTCATCGGGGCGTTCTGGATTGTCACCGCGACTTGTAGCGCAGGCACTGGATTTAACTCAGAAAATACTGCGTGGAACTTACCGTTATAGCAATGGAGAAGAACAGATTGTTTTAGAGGATGGGAAATATGTAAAGATAAACTTTTCGTCTTCGGGACAGCAGGAATGTGTCTGGATTTTGAATCTATTATTTTACTACTTAGTTCAACAAAAAGAAATTCTATTTATTATTGAAGAGCCGGAGTCACATTTGTTTCCGGAATCACAGAAATATATTACGGAATTGATTGCATTAGTCAATAACTGTGGACATTCGATTGTACTGACAACACATAGCCCATATGTATTGGGAACGTTAAATAATTTATTATATGCAAAAACGATTTCGCCACAGGCGAGAAAAGAAGCAAACAAAATTATTCGGGAATCTTTATGGCTGGATTATAATGCATTTGATTCTTGGTTTGTAAAAAATGGAACAATTGAAAATTGTATGGATGCAGATATTCATATGATTCAAAATGAAAAAATTGACGAAATCTCTAAAGTAATTAATGAAGATTTTGAACGATTGCTGGAACTACAGACTACCAATGAAGAAAGTGTGGTGTTCTAATGCCGTTGAACGGATTTACGTCTTTATGTAGCAAAAATGCGAAGCAGATTGTTTCTCGAGATAAAGGGAATCCACAATATCATAAAGCAAATAATGTTTCAAATTCGGAAGTAACACATTATCAGATAGACGGAAAAGTAATTAAGACAGGTGACAGATGTGATTATCTTCTTATGAACGAAACCTCCAAGACAGCATATTTGATTGAATTAAAAGGATCGGATCTTGTGAAGGCTGCCAGTCAACTAGAGGCAACGGAAAATGCTTTGCGGTCTCAGCTAGTGGAATATCAATTGCAATACCGAATTGTTGCAAATAAATGTAAAACACAGGAAATACATTCCAGTGCGTATAGGAAATATCAGATACGATGGAAGAGTCGTTTACTACAGAAAACGGGATATATTGAAGAAAAAATCTAGAAAATAGAAAAAAGAAATTTGTAAAGTTGGATCTTCTTACAGTCGCATTCCAGAAAGATGTGAGTTGAAATAAGTATGAACTGATCTGTAAAGTATGGAATCAAGTCGCTTTAAGTGAAGGTGTGATTATCTCGGAAATGTGATAGGGTGAGAAGGTACTGGTTATTGAGGATTAATGACACAGTTGTTATAGTGCTTTATTGCGAAAGGGATAATCCGAAGAATTAAATATAATTTTGGAGCTAGAAGGGAACATTACAATGAACATACAAATATTCGGAACTAAGAAATGCAACGACACAAAGAAAGCTGAGCGTTTTTTCAAAGAGCGCGGCATCAAGTACCAGTTCGTAGACATGAAGGAAAAAGGCATGAGTAAAGGGGAATTTAATTCTGTAGCTCAGGCAAATGGCGGACTGGAAAATATGATTAATTGGGATGGCAAAGACAAAGATTTATTAGCTTTGATTAAATACATTGCCGATGAGGATAAGCTTCAAAAAGTGCTGGAAAATCCATCTGTAATTAAGACGCCGGTGGTCAGAAATGGAAAACTTTCTACGCTCGGTTATCAGCCGGAGATATGGAAGAAGTGGCAATAGAAAAGCTGGGAGGAAACATGAAAGAATGACTTATTATGATCAAGAAAACCAGTTTTTACGCCAGCAGTTACAGAAAGAAATCCCGATCTTGACAGCATTAATCCAGAAGTTGTATCAGGACCTGGACCGGAAGTTTCATTTGAACGGAGCAAAAATACCGGTAACATTTGGATTTGAGACAGATTCTCTGGGATCCTATACAAGGCAGAGTGCTCATGAAAAGGAACATTTTCATTTTTCCCTGTTCTTTGTTGCGTATGGAGTCAACAATCCGTTGTCAAAAGAGGACCGTATCGATTTATTCAAGCATGAATATGCGCATTACATGCAGTACAATATGCGGATACCTGAGAAGTATAAATGGCAGGCTGGAACACATGGAAGTGCGTGGAAATATTGTTGTTCTCTTATAGGTGCAGCACCGACACCTTATTATAAGGCAGGAGAGGCGCTGTTGGATCATAACTATGATAAAGTATTAAAAAGCCGGATTCATGATAAGACAGTGCCGATTCGAGATACGTATCAGCGCCAGCAGAAAGCACAGAAGCAGAAGGATGAAGTTGTTCAATATAAAATTGGAGACAATATCACACATCCGAAATTCGGAGATGGAATCATAGAAAAGATTAATCTGAGATCTGGCGGAGTTCATCTTCATATTCGGTTTGATGGTGAGGTGAAATGTATTGATCAGAAGTGGTTGATGAGGAGGAAATATACATAGGAATACATAGGAAGATAGGATCAAAGCATATTGTTTGGTTTGGCCGTCGCCTTCCATGAAGGCGTGAGTTGAAATGAATATGCCCGGAATGGCAGAAAACTACCGGAAAGATTGCCTTCCGTGAATTGAATGAAAAATAAGAATTTAAGAAAAGAATCCATCATGATATTATAGTAAAAATAAAGGAGGAACCTAGCTATGGACATATCTGATTTTATAGGAGCTGCAAAAACCTTTCACGTCCTTGGAATAAAGGTCACAAAAGATGGCGACCTCATAAATGAATGGTACAGCGAACCCGAATGCCGTAGAAATATCTATTCTGCAACGAAGAGCTTCACATCCTGTGCAGTTGGTTTTGCTGTCCAGGAAGGATTACTGTCTTTAGATGAAAAACTGACGGATGCCTTTCCCGAAGATTTACCCGATGTGATCGATGATAATCTGAAAATAGCAACGGTTCGAGACCTGCTTACGATGTGTTTAGGACAGGAACAGGGCAGCCTTATGGGAGAACAGCGGCCATTATACCAGGAGGATGACTGGGTAAAAATGTCTTTGGCGATTCCGTTTCAATATAAGCCAGGTACACATTTTGTATATAATAATGTTGGTCCCTACCTGGCAGGCATTCTTGTACAGAGACGTTCCGGATGCGATCTGGTCTCTTATCTTACACCAAGGCTTTTTAAACATCTTGGAATCAAGCGGCCGACATGGGAGACGGATCCTCTTGGAAACAGCTTTGGCGCAGGTGGATTGTTCCTTACACTTTCTGAACTTCATAAATTCGGATTGTTTTACCTGAATAAGGGAAAATGGAATGGAAAACAGATTTTATCCGAAAAATGGATAGAAGAAAGTACAGCAGCATCCGATACAGACAATTATGGTTATCTTTTCTGGAGAGGAGAATATAATTCCTACCGGGCGGATGGAAAATATTCTCAGATTTCCATGATCCTTCCGGACAAGAATGCGGTTATTTCGATGGTCGCAGAATGCCGGAACGGGGAAGAACTTATGAGTGCTTTGTATGATTTGGTATGTGCAAAGTTATAGATTATTATTGCATAATTGTGAAAAAGGAAAGACCAAAAGAGCTCAAACAGCTCGTCTATATAAGATAGATGGGCTGGATTCCGAAGCTGATGAAGGTGCTGGAATTGATCTTGGAAGAAGGAAAATAATTGCCGATCCTCCGTTCCTGTGCTGAAATGATTCCGGCAAAAGATACAGGATTATGGATAAATTATATTTGATTGGAGATGGAGAAATGTTATTTATATGTTACCCAAAATGCTCAACCTGCCAGAAAGCGAAAAAATGGTTAGACGCACAGAAAATAGAATATACCGAGCGCAACATCGTGGATGTGAATCCAACCTGCGGTGAGTTAAAGGAATGGTATTCTAAGAGCGGCTTTCCACTTAAAAAGTTCTTTAATACCAGCGGCCTTCTTTATAAAGAAATGAAACTGAAGGACAAACTTCCTGCCATGAGCGAAGAGGAACAGCTGCAGCTTCTTGCCACGAATGGTATGCTGGTGAAACGCCCGCTGCTGATCGATGGTGATACCGTGCTGATCGGCTTTAAGGAAGCAGAATGGTCTGAAAAGCTGGGATGATTGGAGAAAGATTGGGAGTCAGATGAACGGATAGAGTAAATTCATTGCCGCATTTTCCCTTCTGTGCTAAAATGGTTTCCGGTATGAAAATTTAAGCAAAGAGAGGAACATGAAAATGAACGAAAAACGTACCGGCCTGTTCGAGAATGGCCTGATCTGGTTTGGGGCAGGTGTCTCGATTGCCGAAATTCTGACCGGAACCTACCTTGCACCGCTCGGCATGGGAAAAGGTCTGGCAGCGATTCTTATCGGCCATATCATCGGATGCCTGATGCTGTTTCTGGCGGGCGCGATCGGCGGCAGGGTCAGAAAAAGTGCCATGGAAACCGTAAAAATGAGTTTTGGACAGAAGGGAAGCATCCTTTTTGCTGTCCTGAATGTATTGCAGCTCGTTGGCTGGACCGCCATCATGATCTATGACGGAGCGCTCGCCGCAGACGGCGTAATGCATACGGGCAGATGGATCTGGTGCCTTGTGATCGGAGTTCTGATTATTCTCTGGATTGTGATCGGAATCACGAATCTTGGTAAAATCAACACGGTTGCCATGGCGGCATTATTTCTGCTTAGCCTGATCCTGAGCAAGGTCATCTTTGCCGGAGGCGGAGCAGGAGCGCCAGCGGATGACAGTATGACATTCGGTGCAGCAGTAGAACTTGCGGTTGCGATGCCGTTATCCTGGCTGCCGCTGATCAGCGATTACACAAGAGAAGCAAAAGAACCGGTCAAAGCAACGGCCATCAGCGCGGTTGTCTATGGAATCGTCAGCTGCTGGATGTATGTGATTGGAATGGGAGCAGCGATCATCACCGGAGAATATGACATCGCGCAGATCATGCTGAAGGCAGGCCTTGGCATTGCGGGCCTTCTGATTATTGTATTTTCAACAGTAACAACGACATTTCTGGATGCCTACTCCGCAGGAATTTCCAGCGAGACCGTCGTAAGCAAATGGAATGGAAAGCATGTGGCCATCGTTGTCACCGTCATTGGAACCATCGCAGCGATTGTATATCCGATGGACAACATCACAGATTTCCTCTATCTGATCGGCTCGGTCTTTGCACCGATGATCGCAATCCAGATTGCCGACTTTTTCCTGCTGAAACGGGACAAGAGCAGCTTGGCCGTACATATTCCGAATCTGATCATCTGGGTAATTGGATTTGTGGTATACCGAATTCTGATGAACATCGACATGCCGCTGGGAAACACTCTGCCGGATATGGTGATTACGATTGTAATCTGTCTGATCGTTGGAAAATTTGTTTCATAAAAAGTGAATAAAAAGATCAGATGACTGTTCTGCCTGCATTTGAGCAGGCGGGGCAGTCATTTTGTGTGCCGAGCATGGCACTAATCTTGCCGGTGCAAGTCCAGTCACGGGTATTTACCGCCAAGTGTAGCGAACCACAAGTCGGTATCAGTAACGGTATGGATGGAGGAAGTGGTGTAGCAAAGTTCTTGAGCCTACGAACAGAAACTTGATCAGGCGATTAGGTGGGTGAGATTGCAAATCAAATCGAAGCCCAAATGGTAAACGTAAACCGAATATGTAGTAGCAATAATTCATACCTTTTTAGCTGTATTTTGTATCGTAAACAGAAAGAAAATGCACTATAATCCAAGGCAATGAAAGTACTTAAAAAAGTAGTTTCGTTGCCTTGGTTCCATTTTTAGAAAGAATAATACTTAGGTGGGAAAATTCCCAGGCGCTGTGTGGAGTTTTCTGTAAGAAGCCGGGGACAGACCGCACTGTTTCTTGAAAAAGGAAGAAAAGTGGTGAGGGTCTAAGAACCCAAGCTGTGTGGAGATGGCAGAAACAGAAAGAGTGGTGCGGCTTAGCATGGACTGGGCCAGCTTGCACTTCTGGGACAGGTAATACTGGTAGGGAGCAACATGATATACCTCCTGGAACAGGTGGATGAGCCTGGAGCGGGACAGGGAAACGGTATCTGCCAGATGATCCAAGGACAGACTTTCTGTTAAGTGCATATCGATATAATTGCGGATCGCCAGTGCAGTAGGATTGATGGGAACTTTGTTTGCCAGAAAATCCGCAAGCTCCTGAATATATTGATGGAGCAGTACAGCCAGCTTGTCAGCAGAGTGTACAGGGTCGGCGGTAAAGGCATCAAGGATCCGGGTCAGAGGTGTTTCATTATGGAAGCGGGGGATCAGGGTGACACCGTCTAAGCCGTAATCGGAGAGAAGATGCTGTACCAGACTGCCGCTGACATTGAACCAGATCTTGGTCCAGGGATCAACTTTGTCTGAATAGTAGTGGTGGTAGGTGCCGGCAGTAAGGATATAGGCATCTCCGGCATTTACAGTGAGGATACTGCCGTTTCGCTCGATATGTCCACGGCCGCTTAAAACGTATTCAAACACACACAGGGGTCTGCGATAAACCAGGATCTCATAGGCAGGATCCGGGTAAGTGATACCGGCCATGGTGGGAGAAAAGCTTTCCGCGGTAGGGCCGGTGTAGACCGTGTATTTTTCAATCTGTGTGCGTGTAATTTCCTGAGGCATGGTGGTTCCTCCATTTTTTGAAAGCAAATTGCAATAATGTAATAACAGCATTGTAGTAAAAAGGAGCAAGCCTGTCAATTATGGCTTTCACCATATAAAATAAAAATGAAATCAACCCAAATAAATGATCACAGGAGGACAAAATTATGACACAAATACCCAGACCGGAGCATCCCCAGCCCCAGATGAAGAGGGAGCATTGGAAAAACCTGAATGGAGAATGGGATTTTTCCTTCGACTTTGGATGCAGCGGCATAGATCAGAAATGGCAGGAAGGAAAGACAGATTGGGAGAAGAAGATCCTGGTGCCCTTCTGCCCGGAAAGTGATCTGAGCGGAATCGGCTATAAGGACTTTATCCCCGGCGTATGGTATCACCGCACCATCACATTGACAGGGGAGGAGCTGAAGGGAGATCTTCTCTTACACTTCGGCGCAGTGGACTATGATGCAAGAGTATGGATCAATGGAGTAGAGGCAGGCAGACACCAGGGCGGTTATGTTTCCTTTACGTTTGATATTACAAAGCTTGTAAAGGAAGGAGAAAATGACATTACGCTTTTTGCAGCAGATGATGTGAGAAGCGGAAAGCAGCCCAAGGGAAAGCAGAGTCATTTCTTCTACTCCAGAGGCTGTGATTATACCAGAACGACAGGTATCTGGCAGACGGTATGGCTTGAGTGGGTACCGGAAAGCTACATTGAAAAAGTGCAATATTATCCAAACCTGGCAGAGGCAACTCTGGGAATTAAGGCGGTAGTAAAGGGGCAGGGCACACTGGAAGCAAAGGCCTTTTATGGGGGAGAGCCCTGTGGCAGCGTAAGCGCAAAGTCAGAGGGCGGCACCGTTACCATGACACTCCCTTTGTCCCGTCTGGAAAAGTGGGAGCCGGGTCATGGCAGACTGTATGACCTTACATTAACCTATGGAGAAGATAAGGTAGAAAGCTACTTTGGTATGCGTGAGGTAAGACTGGATGGAGAGAAATTCCTCATCAACGATAAGAGCGTGTTCCAAAGACTGGTGCTGGATCAGGGCTTCTATCCGGATGGCATTTACACAGCGCCTACAGAGGAAGCACTTGTCAAGGATGTGGAACTGTCCATGGCTGCAGGCTTCAACGGCGCAAGACTCCATCAGAAGGTATTTGAGCCTCTGTTCTTGTATCACTGCGATAAAGCAGGCTATCTGGTATGGGGCGAGCAGGGCTGTTGGGGACTGGATTACAGCAATCCCGCAGCACTAAAATATTTCCTGCCTGAGTGGATGGAAGCCTTGGAGAGAGACTTCAACCATCCCGCCATCATCGGCTGGTGTCCGTTTAATGAGACATGGGATTATGAGGGAAGAAGGCAGGATGACAGCTTACTGGCCAATGTGTATAAGATGACAAAGCTGTATGACACCACCAGACCCTGCATTGATACCAGCGGAAATTATCATGTGGTGACGGACATCTATGACTTACACAATTATGAGCAGGATCCGGCAAAGTTTGCAGCAACCTACGAGTCCTTTAAACAGGGAGGTGATTTGGAAGATAATCATGGCTACAGGCAGACACCTGTAAAGGGTATCCCTACCTTCATCAGTGAGTATGGCGGTATCAAGTGGGACGAGGAAGGTGTTGAAAAGGATGGCTGGGGCTATGGTGCAGGTCCTGCTACCAAGGAGGAATTCCTGAACCGATATAAGGGACTGACCGATGCCCTTTTGGACAATCCCCATATGTTTGCCTTCTGCTATACCCAGCTGTATGATGTGGAGCAGGAGTTAAACGGTCTGTATACCTATGAACGTAAACCCAAGTTTGATATGGATGTGATAAAGGCAATCAATGCCCGTAAGGCAGCAATCGAGGATTAAAAGCATCCCGCAGAGTATAAAAGAAAGCGTGTGAGAGACATTGGGGTCTGACCCTCTTACAATTTTCTTGGCATTGGAAAATTTGCAGAAGATCATAGCAAATAAGCAGACACTTTTTCAACGTGCATTTCGGATGGACAGCACAGAAGTTGAAATTACAGATGAAAAAATAAATTTCACATGGTTTCTATACACAGTGGATGGAGATGAGATTGCAGCCTACACGCAATTTATCTCAAGGCTGTGTGATATGGCAAGAGATGCAAAAAGGGTATCATCAAAGCCGACCGAAACTGACAATGACAAATATGCTTTCCGCTGTTTTCTGCTCAGACTTGGCTTTATCGGAAAAGAGTATAAGACAGCGAGAAAGATTCTGCTTAGAAATCTTACGGGAAATTCAGCATTCCGCTACGGAGAATAAGGATAAAATGACATGGGGTGTCGGTGCAGACCGATGCCCTTTTTCTATGGGAAAAACAGTTGGGGCAACTTGTGGCAGATGATTTAGGTTATTCTTATAGAGCCTATATAGAAAATAACCTATATTACTTGCCACATCTTGCCCCAGTGTGAAAACAGCCGTGGTCACGCCCAGCGGGTATCATTTTCTTCCTGTATCTTTCTGCGATAAGCAGTGCGGGATTTTCTGCGGTTTCGTTCTTTTTTACATTCTGGATTGTCACAGTATTTCTGGCGGTTCCCGTTTTTGATGAACAGACGGCCGCAGCACTCACAGGTGTCAACGCCCACACGGTCGGCATAAGCAATGGGGTAATCTGTAGGGATAGATACATATTGCGATAGAGCGAATCGGGCAGCATCAAAAACAGAATGGAAATCCGGCATGACCTTCAATTCTCCATTTTCATCCAGTCCCAACTTCATGATTACGCCACTCATTTTATTTAGGTAAGCTGATATTTTACCGAGATGTTTCTGCATAGGAAACGAATTAAAATCTGCAAATTCATTCGTCCATGTGATCTGCGCAAGATCCGTGGAAACGTCAAGCCGTTCCAGACATTTTTTGAACATCAGGATGACAAGGGTATCCCGGTACAGGCTTTCGAGATCTTTCCGCATGGTGTGAACATCAAAAGTGAAATTACCAAGAATGTTAGTGGAAAAATCCCAGTATTCCGTATCCTTTTCAATATCCCAACGATATTCTTCGATGTCCTCAGAGGCATAGTAGGGGTGTGCGTACTGCTGACACCAAGAAATGATATCATCGGCAGCAGTGTTGTCATTTTTTCCACGGATACTCTGGTACAGGTTATTCAGCGAAAGCCAGAGCTCATTTCCGTCCAAGCCGTATCCACGGTTGAGTCTTGGAACATCGCCCTCGCCCAGACAGGCAGTGATTATGATTTCTCCATTCTGTTCTGTTTTTTCATAGTATTTGAAAGTTGCGGTCAGCCGTGCATCCGCACTCATTTTCCCCAAACTGAAATCTTCGTTCATATTCTACCTCCATTCTTACCGATAGAACTTTCTTTCGGTACGAGTTCTTACCAATAGAAAATAGTCTTTGGTAACATTATAAAGTATACTGTGATAGAAAACAAGAGCAATTCATGTTTGAAATGCAGAGAGGAGGATGGCTATGGATAAAGTCACGATGAGCGTACAGGAAATGGCAATGCAGATGGGAATCAGTCTGAGCAAAGCATACGCACTGACCAGAGAGGCGGATTTCCCAATCGTCCGTGTAGGCAAGCGGGTATTGGTTCCTGTTTCCGAATTTAAGGTGTGGTTATCGGCAAGAGCCACGGAGAAATGATACGTCAGAAAATAAGCGGGGAAGGAGGAGCACAGAATGTATGAGAAACTTCCGGAACAGTTGAAAAAAGACGGACGGTTCTGTCTGTGGAAATATGAAGAAAGAAACGGACGCATGACCAAAGTGCCGTATCAGACAAATGGCAGAAAAGCGAGCAGTGCCGATAAAAATACCTTTTCGGATTTTCGATTGGCAGTCAATGCAATGGATGGTTATGACGGAATCGGTATGGGTGCATTTGATGATTTCTGCATGGTAGATATCGACCATTGCGTGTTTGGTGGAAAGATGACACAGATGGCAGAAGACATCGTGGAGAGAATAGACTCCTATACAGAATTCAGTCCCTCCGGCACGGGAGTCCGCATTGTATGTAAGGCATCTTCCCTGTCTTATGATACGGGCAGATATTACATCAATAATCAGAAACTTGGGTTGGAAATCTATGCAGCAGGTGTGACGAAGAAATTCTGCACTCTGACAGGAAATGTGATCCGAAACTGTGGCATTGAGGAGAGAAGCACTGAACTTGGGGAAATACTGGAAACTTATATGCTCCGTCCGATTTCTAAGAAAAAGAACGATGTACAGGATATTCCCGGCAGTTATCTGTCCGATGATTCCGTGGTCCGCTTGGCATCGGATTCCAGACAGGGCGAAAAGTTCAAAGCCTTGTGGAATGGAGAAATACTGGAAGGAAAATCCCACAGCGATGCGGATATGTCGCTTGCAAGTATCCTTGCATTCTGGTGTGGGGGTGACACAGGGCAGATGGACAGACTGTTCCGAAAATCGGGATTGATGCGGAGCAAGTGGGACCGTGTGCAGAGTGGCTCAACCTACGACGCATTGACGATGGAAAAGGCAGTGGCACAGGCACTGGATTTCTACAGACCTTATGCAAGGACATCAGCAGAGAGTGATTTTGATGATATGCTGCAGAAACTGATAGAACTGAATGTGTCGGATAACAGCAGATACCCGTGGAATGACAACGGCTCAGGCAGATTGTTTGCGGATGTGTATAAAGATATCGCAAGGTATGTGCCGGAAAGGAAAAAGTGGTATGTGTATGACGGAACCCGGCGGATTCCGGACATTGGCGGACTGAAAACAATGGAGCTTGCAAAATCCCTTGCGGACAGTCTGGTCAGATATGCCCTGACAATTACCGATGAGCGCAGAAGAAAGGACTATCTGGAATTTTCTGCGAAATGGCAGAGCCGGAATTACCGCAACACGTATATCAGTGATGCCCAGAGTGTGTATCCGATTGCAATGTCTGAGTTCGACCGCAATGTTTATTACCTGAACTGTCAGAACGGAACATTGGATCTGCAGACGGGAGAGTTCCATCCACACACACCACAGGATAAGCTGACCAAGATTGCCGGGGCAGCCTATGATCCGAATGCCAAGAATCCACGTTTTACCAGATTTGTTTCAGAGGTGATGAGTGGGGATACGGAGAAAGCAAGGTTCATGCAGAAAAGCCTTGGTTACGGTCTGACAGGGGATACCCGCTATGAATGTATGTTTTTCTACTATGGTGCAACTACCAGAAATGGAAAAGGGACGCTGATGGAAAGTACGCTTCATGTGATGGGAGATTACGGTTTGACTGTCCGCCCGGAAACGATTGCTGCAAAGCCGTCTGCCAACAGCCAGAACCCGACAGAGGATATTGCACGGCTTGCCGGAGTGCGGTTTGCCAATATATCAGAGCCAAGGCGGGGACTGGTGCTGAATGAAGCACAGATCAAAAGCATGACGGGAAATGATACGCTGAATGCGCGATTCCTGCATGAAAACAGTTTTGATTTCAAGCCACAGTTCAAGTTGTATGTGAATACGAATTATCTTCCGGCTATTACGGATATGACACTGTTTTCGAGCGGACGTATCGTGATCATTCCCTTTGACAGGCATTTTGAGGAATGGGAGCAGGAACAGAATCTGAAAGCAGAATTTTCCAGGCCGGAGGCAGCAAGTGCCATCTTAAACTGGCTGATTGAAGGATATACCCTTTTACAAGAGGAAGGATTTGCCCAGCCAAAAGCAGTAAAAGATGCCACCATGTCCTATCAGCATGACAGCGATAAAATGGAACTTTTTGTGGAGGAATTTCTGGAACAGGAGAAGGATGCGGAATGCCGGACATCGGCAGTGTATCAGGCATACCGCAACTGGTGCAATGACAATGGATATTTTGCGGAGAACAGCCGGAATTTTAACCAGGCACTTCGTACAATCGGTACGGTAGTCCGCAAGCGTCCGAGGGATGGTGGAGAAAAAACCACACTTTTAACAGGATATCGGCTCTTGTGCAGAGATTTCCTCTGCTGAGAAAAAAGGAGGAGTAGACAAAAATTGAATAAAGTTTACCGTCACTGGTGGCAATGGCTCATGAACGAACCATAGTCACCTTTTTTGTTGCAGAAAATCAAATAAGAATGGAGGTTTATCATGAGAAAATATAAATTGTGGAGCAAAGAGTTGGAACTGACTTTCTGGATATCGAAAGAAGAATGTGAAAGAGGATATTTGAGAAGTAATGTTTTCGATATACGTCAGCTCTTTATGGTGTATAGAAGTTAAGTATTTTATATGAAACAAACTAAGGCAGTGTTTTTCAGCATTAAAAAGGGATGAAAAGGAGCTAAAATTGGAGTATAATAAAAATATATACTGAAAAATGACTATATTGCGTATTAATTGGAGAAATGATATTAGGATGATAGAAATTAAAGTATTGCAAGCACATCAAGGAGATTGTATATGGGTAAGATGTATATCTGAGAAAACAGTTAATATTGTTATTGATGCAGGTACTTCAACATTTAAAAAGGGTTTTAGAAATCTTGTAAAGGAAATCAACAACAAAAAAGAAAGAATTGATTTGTTAGTTTTTTCACATATAGATGATGATCATATAAAGGGATGTATTCAATATCTGCAGGAAAAAGGGAAAAAAATTATTGATAAAGTCTGGATTAACGGAAGCGGCAGTCGAGTATATTCTGATATGCAAGAACATTCAGTAAATAATGTATCAAATCTAGTTACTTTAATTATGGAAAAAAATATTCCGATAGAAACACCTATTCTAGAAGGAAAAGAATATGTGTTTTGTGGAGGAAGGATTAAAGTAATTGGTCCGACAAAGAATGAAATGTTAAAAGTAGCAACGAAGATAGAACATAGCAATCAGGTTACTGAACATGCGGGTTATAAATATGTAGGAAATATAATAGATGTTCAAGATAAATATCAACCAGATTTATCTGATTCAAACAAAGCATCAATTATCATGGTTGTTGAGTTTGAAAATAAAAAACTTCTTTTTACAGGTGACAGTACATCTGAAAATATTATTAAAGCCGTTGATAAATATTATCCAGGGGATGAGTTTGAAGTGGTAAAATTACCTCATCATGGAAGTCCACGCAATATATCTCGAGAACTAATACGGAGATTAAGTACAAACAAATTTATCATATCTACGAATAAAGCTTTAGAAAAGGTTGTTTTATTCCGTTTTGCTGAAGAAAGAAAAACTACGGAACTGTTGTGCAATTATGAGTGGTGGGCAACAGGATATTTCACGGAAGATGATATAAAAAAATATTTTGACACCAATAGAATCGTAATGAGATATATAGGAGAAGAAAAAATAATATTGTGATGAAGGAACAGATAGAAGAACTAAAAAGATACGCAGTTAGGTTAAAATCTGGAAACAATAATTTGGGTAGTGGAGTATTGTGGAAACCTAAACTGTGTCAGAAACATAAACTATATGTTTTTACAGCAGCGCATGTAATAAAAAATCATGAAGATATAAGGGTTGAATTTGAGCGTGATGGCAAAACGGTAGAGTTGCCTGCTGATGAATTTATCATATCAAATCAGTATCAAAAAAAAGGAGAATGGTGGGATGTGGCTATTATTCCTATAGATTATAATTATCAGGAACTTCCTAGGTATAGAGTTGCTGAATTAAGTTATGATTTGAATAAGATTTTAAAAAATCCCCAATTGGTAATGGTAGGATTTCCGCAAGAGGGATATATAGATAAGTCTTTTAGATTATCTATGGATACACTGGAATGTGAGTATGAAGATGTTGATAAATCAATAGAGACTATAAAATATAAATTTGTGGTTCCTAATATTGATAATTCAGATAAAAATTTGGAGCTTGGAGGATTTTCAGGAGCTGGAATTTTTACACAAATTGACTCGGAAATTGTTTTGTTGGGAATACATAAAGGCGCATTAGGAGAAAATGCGGCGAGAGGAAATTTACTTGGAGCAACAGCTGATTTTATAAGAAAAATGTGTCATGAAAACAATTGTGATACTCCAGAAAAACCAGGGGAAGTTAATGGAAATCTTTTGGATCGAAAGCAGTTTTTTATAGATGAAATATTGAGCGATTTGGAAGAAGACGATTATGAGAAAGTGTCTATTTTGCTTGGAGATATATTAAAACAAGATATGGTGGAAATGATTAGCAGTGCTTTTTGCAATTATTGCGAAGAATGCGAATATAAAACAAACTATCATCGTTGTATATATTTTAGAGGCTTCTTACTGATACTAGCAGTTTTTTTGAAAGTAGTTGATGAAGACACGAATTTGCTATCACCTCGAATAGGTAAAATGAATGAAATTCCCATATATTTTGTGTGTAGTGAAGGTAAAGGTGTTGCAAATAAAGATCAGCAGACGCAGTTAAAATTAAGTCATTTTATTTATGCTTTAAAATTGGAGAGAGATTTATCTTATAAATTAGAAGATGGTTGTATTATTGTATGGGGATCTGAGAGAACACCTAGAGATAATCAGAGAAAGTGTGGTTATTCGGAGTATAAAAATGTGTTAAGAGATATTACGCATATTCCGGGAAATGGGTTGGATATAACATGCGTTTTTTCAGAACCTAAACCAACAGTTATTATTCATATTAATGAAATCATAAATATGTTGCGTGAGGGAAAATTAAACCAATTAAAAGAGAATTTTGATAAATATATTGAGGAATTAGGGAAATGATAGAATATATTTGTATAGAAGATGAGGAAGAATTGAAAGATAACATTTCTGATAGTGGAAGTAAAGTAGTACACATGAAAAGAGAAGTTAATGGGTATTTTATCCATGTTATATGTTGCCAGTTTTCTGACGTAAAAGAGTTGGAAAACAATTGGGAAGAACTGGTGACTAATGTAGCCGATATAGTTCAGAAAAAGTTGAAAGAACTAATTGAAATATTTAATATATATATCATTTTCTTTCAGGTGGGAATCGATGAATTTGTGGTAGATAAAATAGAACAAAATAAATATTCTTCTAGAAAGTTAGTAATAAATCAAAAAATGCCAGAGGATA